>Ga0126342_10012029_pt1 | contig 15449 bp, 13 predicted proteins | sample Cyp1metagenome_FD_92528 | JGI IMG/M metagenome (GOLD analysis project Ga0126342, IMG submission 92528) | Coral microbial communities from Lord Howe Island, Old Settlement Bay, Australia - Cyphastrea 1 metagenome | ecosystem: Host-associated > Invertebrates > Cnidaria > Coral ...
ATATACATATATACATATATACATATATACATTTACATATATATATACATATAGATATATTTACATACACATATATACATACACATATATACATACATATATATATACATAGATATATTTACATACACATATATACATACATATATATATACATATATATACATATACGTATACATATATGTATATAATATTTATATATATATATATATTTACATACACATATATATATATACATATTTATTTACACACATGTCATGTAATAATATAAATATATATATATATGCCGTGTTCCTTCAATGGGGATACGCCGAAATGAATGGTTTATGTTTTCAAGCATTAAAATTAAGGTTGCCCTATGTTGCCCAATGTTCAGGAAATCTAAGCTCATGGTTTCTCACGGGGCACAGCTAGTTGTAGATACTGTACTAAGAACAATGAGAAAGTGCTGTTTTACTTCAGCCAAAAGAACGAGGTTCTCCATGAATTCCTCGTGACTTCTGGTCACAGCATGTGTCGATTAGTTTGAAATGATGTTCATGTTGCGTTGATAGTATGCCTAGATGTCTTCAGACTATGTTTCAAAGATTCTTCGGCACTAAAAACATATGTAATCACATCAGTCTTTCTCAAACTTTCAGATGCGATGATTTGTCGTGATATTCATAAATGGTTTTGTCCAAAAGCGGTGGTATACCTCAAAGTAGTCAACATTGCAAACCCTATTCCCTAAATTTGCTGAAGATTGCTGAAGAGAATTTTGCATGTTTTTCTTTGAATTTGTCCATTGGGTAATCGGTGAATCCTCCACAACCGCGGAATCATCTGGTCATTCGCCGCAGGTGAAAGGATCTGGAAGACCTTTGAAAACCGCAGCGTGAACACCCGAAGTTGTACTGAGGAAGGCGCGCCTGGCGGGGCTTGGCTGCGACCAACCTAAAAACCAAAGCCATGGTGTGAATGTAACGGGAATCATTCAAAACCATGGTTTTTAATGGCATGTCTTGAAATAGGGGACACACACATATATAATTATATATATACATACATAACATACATACCTACCTACCTACGTATGTACGTACGTGCGTGCATACGTACGTACTTACGTACAGACATACACACATGCACACATGTACACATGCACACATACACACATACACACATACACACACATACACACACACATACACACACGCATACACACATACACACATGCACACATCCACACATACACACATACACAAAGACACACAGACACACAGACACACATACACACAGACACACAGACACACATACACACATACACACATACACACATACACATATACACAAAGAGACACAGACACACAGACACACATACACACATCCATACATACACACATACACACATACACACATACACACATACACACATACACACATACACACATACAAACATACACACATACACACATACACACATACACACATACACATACACACATACACAAGCGTACAAGCATACACAAGCATACAAGCATACACACATACACACACATACATACATACGCACACTCACATACACACATACATACCGACATACATACATACCGACATACATACACACATGCATATATGCATGCATGCATACATGCGTACATGCATACATGCATACACGCATACATGCATGCATGCATGCATAACATGCAAAACATGCATAGCATGCCATGCATAACATCCATACATCCATACATCCACACATCCATGCATCCATGTATCCATACATCCATACATCCTTACATCCATACATCCATACATCCATACATCCATACATCCAGCCATCCATCCATACATCCATACATACACATACATACACGTACATACATACATACACATACATACACATACATACACATACATACACACACATACACATACATACACATACATACCCATACATACACATACACATACATACACACACACATACACACACACATACATACACATACATACACATACACACATACATGCATACAACCACACAACCATACAACCATACATACATACATTCATTCATTCATTCATACATACATACATGCATACAACCATACAACCATACAACCATACATTCATTCATTCATACATACATACAACCATACAACCATACAACCATACAACCATACAACCATTCATTCATTCATTCATTCATTCATTCATACATACATACATACATACACACATACATCCATACATAGAATCTATACATACACATATGTACACACTGTGTTTGTATCTATAAACCCATTTGGCTCCCGCCGCCAGGAGCCAAACCCGGTGATTTAACTGGCGCACCATTGTAGCAGCCACATCCGTGTCCCACACAACCAACATCTAAGATTCGAATTTACTTCGTTCCTTTTCGAAAAACTAAATACACTTGAACTATATTAGACTTGTTGACTTGTTCTATATTATGATGCACTAATGATGTTGATTTGGAACAAACTAGACGACAGTGTGGCTCGAAAGAAGAGCCGGAGGGAGTAGATCAAAAGAGGATGGAAAAGAAGTTATGGAGATGACCGATGATGGATGATGATGCAAGATTTTGAATGATGAATGAGGTTGTTGATCCATAATGACTAGTGAATGTACAGAGAAACCTTTACACAAAGAAGTCTACAGTACACACAGAAGTCTTTACACAGAGAAGTCCTTGCACACATAAGATTTTACACACGGACGGTTTTACACAGAGAAGTCTTTTCACAGAAGAGCTTTTACACAGAGAAACGTTTACACAGAGGAACTTTTACACAGAGCAACTTTTTCACACAGGAGCCTTTACACAGGAATCTTTACACAGGGGAGCTTTGACACACAGAAGCTTTTACATAGAGACACACAGACGCATTTACATACAGAAACTTTCACACAGAGATTTTTTTTCACAGAGAAGTCTTTACACAGAGGAGCTTTCACGCACAGAAGCATTTACACAGAGAAGTCTTTACACTGACAGAGGAACTTTTACACACAGAAGTTTTTACACAGAGAAGTCTTTACACAGAGAAACTTTTACACTTAGACGCGTTTACAAACAGATGTTTTTACACACAGAAGCTTTACACACAGGAAACTTTCAGACACAGAAACTTTTACACACAGAGAAGTCTTTGCACAGCGAAGCTTTTACATGCAGGAGCCTTTACGCGGTTCAAAATCGCAATTTGACATTATTTTTTGACGTTCGGCCTCCATTTTGTGCGAAAGGGTTGCTTCTCCTAGTTTCAAATTTTGCAATTTTGCACCAGTTTTTGACGGGAGTTCTTACACAGAGGAGTTAACTTCTAGGTGATCTACTTGTATCTGAAACCCCTACCAAACTCGTACTTCTCAAGTTCTTCTAAATTTCTCTCCTTTGGCGGCAAGGGCTGCCAGGCGGTGGCTTACGAAACGTGACCCTCTGCAGGGATTGTGGGTGTCGGACGCGCAAACGTGTGGTGAATTGTGGTGAAATGCATTATTTCTGTCCGTGGCGTCGCCCCTTCGCACGTCAAAAACTCGTGTAAAATTGCAATCTCACAACGCCAAATGGAAATGTCGCGGTGTAAAATTGCAATTTTGAAAGATCAGCTGCAACCCTTTCGCACAAAATGAGGGTCAACCTCAAAAAAGTAGTGTAAAATTGCGATTTTGAAGCGAAATGGGGGTCGAATGTGTAATGACTACTGCGCCAATGAATTGCAGGATTTTTTGTAGGAGATATGTAGACGTTGAGCACCTGTAGATTGTGTTAATTAATGACGTAGATGATGTATGTGATGTAGATAAAACTGATTTAATCTGAAGTTGATGTAGATCTTGTAGGTAATGTATGAGATGTAGATGATGTAGGTGGTGTAAAGGATGCAGGAGATGTTATGTAGATGTGAAAAGTTGCATCTGGCAGCAGTTATTTGGAAAAAAACCCTTCGTAGTACCTTTGGAGAATAAGATATGTTTTTTTTGACATGTTTGGTGTTTGAAGCATTGTGGGGACATCACTACCATCCACCTTCGAGGCTTGGTGAGCGCTGGCTCCGCACAGAGCTGCCAGAGATTCTGCGATGGGGATCTCTCGACTGATCCTTCAGATCAAACTTGCAACACGGTGCCATGGAGGGAAATGGGGGCGTTCCATAAACGGGGGATCCCGAGTAGATGGTTGGTTTATAATGATTATTTAATGGAAACTTCGCATCATTTACGGGCACCCCAATATCCATGGTTGGGAAATCCCTTTCAAATTCCCAAATTAAACGGAGGTTTCAGTGGGCAAATCATCAAAGTAAACGGGAAAAGTTCGAGCAAACCACATTTGTAGAGGGTATAAGATGTATAAAAGTGAAAAGCACATGATATTGATGTGTTTTGTGTTTTGTGTGTGTATCTATATTTACACATACTTTGCATGTTTGTATGTTCATACTGTTTACTGGTACATATTATTTTGAATGCATATCTTCATGAATATGTTGACCCCGTGCAATGTTTTTCTTGGTCAGTTCACTTGGAGGGTGAGACCGAACATTTTTGGCATTGTACAACGAAACATTCTGAGATCACCATTCGATGCCAATTGCTAAGAAAAGCACATGCCATTTACCATTGTGCATGAGTGATGGGTCCAAAGGGTTGGAAAAAAAAAACTATATGGGGGGTTCCTAAAATCGAGGTACCCAATAATAGATGGCTTATAATGGAAAATCAAATTAAAATGGCGGATTTAGGGGTACTCGTACATTCCCATTTTAGGAAACGTCCATATACAGTATACATATATACACAGACGCATCGAATCGATCTATCGATCTATACATGTGCGCAACAACACAATATTGAAAATCCACCATGAAAGTAAGTGATTTTCCACGTGGGAAGCCCGTGGATTCCATACTGTTGTCCTTGTTCACTGGAGAGGATATCAATCCATTAAAATCATTCAACTCATCATTCATGTGTGACCATCCCCTACTTTTGAGTGGTGAAGTCCTCACTTAAAAAATGGCCTTGCCATGTCCATATGGTACGTTTCTCCCATTGTCAAGATGGCAAAAAACATGTTCTTGCAAGGTGGTCTACGAATCTGCTGGCGATGAAGTGGGTTGGTGCACTTTGTGGTTTTGCCACCATTGGGCGCCTTGGCGTTGTTTTTTGACAAACCTACATACATACATACATACATGCATGCATGCATACATACATACATACATACATTCATACATTCATACATTCGTACATTCGTACATACGTACATACGTACATACGTACATACATACATACGTACATACGTACATACGTACATACATACATACCTACCTACCTACCTACGTACGTACGTACGTACGTACGTACACACAATACACACAATACACACAATACACACAATACACACAATACACACACAATACACACAATACACACATATAGACATATTTATATACACATATACACTTATACATATACATTTATTTATGTATGCATTCATACATTACAGGTATGTCTATTCTAATGACTAGTATTTCCAACCACACGTCGTATGTTTTTTGTGTTGTTTTCATGATATTTTCTGAGATGCCGGGTTGACGTTGATGTATTGTGCTCTGAGGATACTTTCCCGAGGGATGAGGGAAAGGTCTTGTCCGTCAAACTGGATGAGTTCCTTGGTCGTCTCGATGTTTCCAATGTCACCGGTAGTGATGGGAAAAGGTACCAAAGTGGTCTGTCTATTAGTCCCCAAAGATCATATTAGTTCAGAGGTATTTGAATTTACTTGTGTCCGCTCTCGTCCAGGAAGCGGACACTGTTATACTCTGGTCGTTTCTGTGCATTTTCTAGGTCCATTTTGCGGATTACTTTAAAAGAGAATTGCCAATTGTCAGGACATATAAATTAATAGTCTTCTGGCCAAGTATGCTGTATGCTGACGGTTTTAAAGTGAAACATTACATAAGAAACATCTATATACAGGCGCATGGGGATTTTATGTTGGTAGACCCTACTCCATGGTTTTCCTCAAAGAATCAACATGGAACTGTGTACTGGTCATACATGATTTTAAGGAGGACAGGTCTACCTGTGGTGGGAAATAGTCGGTTTTCTCATGGCATAGATGCACTGCAACCTTTGACGTTTTCTGTTTGACAATAGCCAGGTAGTCATGATCGCATAATGTAACTATGATATATATGTTGATATAATTATATATATATATATACAATTCTATAAACATATTATAAATGCATGTACCAGTATATGTGAATAAATATATCGTTGTGTCATGTTGTGTCATTATTTCCTCATTTGGTTCCGATCTCTGGTTGGTTGTATGACCATAAACCACCCGTGTTTGATTGTGTTTCCGGATGTCCAATAACTTTTGGTCTGTTTCCAAAACACTTTCAGACTCCCAATCCCTGTTACTATAATGATGGTCCACTATAAATGATATATATATATGAATAATATATGAATATATGCATGTGTTATATCATGTATACATATATATATATATATACACATGATTACACATGTACATATGTATATGCCGCAATAATGCATTGATACAGCCATAGTAACAATTACAGTCAGTATATGTCAGTATTATGATGTACAGGAACAATAGCAAACAACGATAACACTCACAACAGCAGTAGCAGCAACAACACAAACAACAATTGCCACCATCGATGTCATTGCTATCGTCGCCATCACTGTCACCCGTAGCAACCCCATCCTCATCATGATCATCAAAACTGTGATGATAGTTATATTCAAAATGTTACTATATAATCACAATCGCACTGATACCGCCATAATTAGAATTATAATGATATGGATAGCAGTAAAATACATTGTGTGCCACAAATGTACAGTTTCTTAACTCCCCAGTTACCTGATGATTGTCGTCATAATCCATGAAATGGAGACCCCCATGAAATGGAAAAAGTCCAGTAGCTTTGGAGCCCGCTTGGAATCCCCTGATGGGACGACAATAAGCCAAGCCATGCAACTTGACCATGGCACAGAATAATATATTCATCTTCCACAAGCTTGCGAGAGGATCATAGGGAAATTATTCCCCCAAGGATGGTACACTTGTTGATTTTACGATATTTTACGTCTTGATTTAGCCATTCTCTGCAACCACCGTGGCCACGCTGGTTAGATCCTCACATAGCAGCAGGCACATGTGATATCCACACATCCATATATTAAATCATATTAACATATCCACATCCACAGAACATAATGTTGGTTGTATATCCCAGATATCACATCATCCCCGCTTTGAATGGTTGTTTACCTCCATTTTTGATGTTGACCCCCTGGTAATTCAACTGTTTGCGAACTGGAGAATCACCATTTTAGCAGGTAAATCATCGAACTAAATCATCCATACCATAGCAAACTGTAACAAATTGCCAGAGACTCAGGCTCAAATAGCCCGTTTTTAGCAAATCATCTACCAAGGAAAGAGGATCGCTCTCCCACTTTGCTGGAAGTCTTCCTCGCAGCGCCCGTTATGGCCCTTCGGCCATGGGGAAATGGGCATTTTACGACGAGAAATTGTGGTTTCTACAACTGGAAAATGGTGGATTTGGGTTTCGCATGATTTGGCCGACATTTTTGGATTGAACATCGTTGCATATATTTTTTTAGCAGCAGCAAGAATTGGGAGTTATCCCAACAGTTTTTGGATTGAAAGCAAAAAATGGAATTTGTTTTCCAATATTGACATAAGGGTTCAAGTGACCAAAGAATGTGTTTGAACAGCAGGCACAGGAATCACCACTAAATGTTTACACAATTTTATAAGGTATAGTGAGTGAATAATAAATTAAAGCGGCTACAAAACTGATTGGTCGTTTCTCACATGTTTTGTTTCCAACCTGTTTGTGATGATAATCCCAGGGTTGAAACTATGAAGCGCATAGAAAGAATCAAGATACACGTTGCAACAGGCAACATGGCAAACATCAAGAATTCACAGGGAAAACATTCATGAAATATTCTTACCTCTGGTACTCAAACATGGAAAATTCCACATTTGGTTCGATGATTGTTCCAGCTATAACCCTCCATGGCTAGTTCGGGGCATTTCCCAACGATCGCCACCTGTGACACCGGGGTTCAGGAACTCCGCCATGCGGTGGCGGACATTTTGAAGCACAACCTCAAGGCAGATCACCAATTCGTTAAGCTTCTTTTAGGACGTGGAAGATTGATGAAACCCTGAACAGGTTGAAGTTAACATGTTTCCAGGTCCCTGTAAGCCGCCCCTGCAGTATCAATGTAAAACTGTAGGCGGAATCTGTCGGCATTGCGTATCAATGACACCAATATTTCAATATTTACATGATTTTTCATGCACGAGCATTTGGGTATGGGTCAAGATCTAAGCCCCAAACATGCATGGTTTGATCACTTTATGGACATAGTATCTACGTGACTAGACTCAGTGTTTGTCTACTGGTAGCTGATTTCGACCCATTCTGATTTATTTGGATATATATATATATATATTAAATATTTATCTATATACTATACAAAATCTAGTGGTTTCTGCGAGTAACGAATACGCTAGCGAAGGCTGTTCCGCGAGGGGCTTCGACCAAGCTGACCAAGCTGCATTCGCCGGTAGGTCCCAAGAATTGGGGTTCGATTTCTGGCATCAATTCAATCAATTCGATATGGTAGACATCAATAGCAATAGCATCGTCATCATCACCACCACCATCATCATCATGATAATATGATTGATTTTAATGGACGATAACCATAACAAGTCTAATAATGATATTTATTATTATTATTACTATATTTGGTATTGTCGTCGTCGTCATCGTCATCATCATCATCATCATCATCAATATCAATAAACATTAATAAACATTAATAAACATTAATAAACATTAATAAACATTAATAAACATTAATACACATAAATAAACATTAATAAACATGAATAAACATGAATAAACATTAATAAACATTGATAAACATTAATAAACAACTACATCATCATCATCATCATCATCATCCAATACAGGTAAGGGATGATGGAAATCACACGTCACGTCACCTCCAGGAAATGGTGGAAGATCTTCTCATTGACAAGACGATGACCGCATCTTGGAGCTGTGTTTTTTCGTTCCAAACATGGCGAGTGGCGTCCTTGATCTTAATAAATAACGGATTATTGGGTTAAGCCGTATGATATCAAATGCTCAATGAATGGGTACATGTCATAGAATATAACATGTACATCCAATTTGGGTGTATCTAAAAATAGTGGATTTACCCCCAACTTATCACCATTTTAGTTAGGAACACGAAAATCAACCATTGGATTTGTTGGGTTTTCCTCAACTTGTTCAGCCTTCTAAGGGGTCAAAGGGCCAGGGTTGTGCATGACAAGCCAAGGCTTGCACCGGTGGCCCGTTAAGTTCGATGATTTACCTATTAAAAAAAAAAACTGATTTTCCATAGCAAACTGTGAAATTACCAAAGGGTAGGCGTTCCTTTCCATCTTTGGCAGTTGAAAGTGTGCTCTAACGTTGGTTTGCTGTTTAAGAGAGGATGTCGCGTTGTCTTTTCTGGTGAGTTTTCTTGAGGGAATCAGATGTCTTCTCAAAAGTCTCATGTTGAGCTGTTTTTCCCATAGCGGGCAAGCGAAAGCTGTTGCGAACTGTTCCCTGGGTCTGGAATCTTACAATCTTCCTGGGTCAGTGTGTCTCCCTACATATGGGGTGGTCTGAACACAGGGTATACCCTCAAGGGTCATTAAAAAAAAGTGAAACTTATGATTCTACGATGGATTTAACGGTTACGCAAACGCACATATGTTGGATTTAAACACCTGCTATACACCTACCGACCTGGGACGAAGTGAACCTTAAGGTGCCATTGATTCAGATCATGACTAGCTGGGAAATCCCCTATAAATGGAGGTTTCTAGCTGGAAAAAAGTGAGTCAACTATGAATGGTGGATTTTCCATTTCCATGTTTGATTCCTGAAGGGTATGTTGAAATCATATTCAAAGCAAGTTTTGGATGTTCAGCGATCCAGTTAAAGAAATGACCACCGCCCTTACCATTTCCAGGCGGGAACGACTTCCAAGATTGATCGTACTATCCAATGCTGGATGCGATCGTAGTTTCACCTGGCAGCCAGGAAAATCCCTACTCTGGGAAATTCACCACAAACACACACATGTCACATATATAATCATATATATATAATATAATATATATATATGGCCATATATATATATATATATATTTGCCATATATATATACATATAAACATATATAAACCGATATAGAAGGGGCAATTTTCCCACCAGCCTCGGCCGTTTTTTCGAACTGCCCAGGCGATTTGGAGGAATCAAGTGCGTAGCCTTTGGCCGGATGATATGGTGTGGCCGAAAAGTGCCTTGGTTGAGATTCTTGATAGAAAAAAATGTTGAAATCATGGGATTTTTATAGTCATTTAATGGTTTTTTTGTGGGATATTAATGAGACTTATCGTTGTCATTGGATTGGTTTAAGGGAAAATCTAAAGGAAAAAAAACATATTTTCTGGGAAACAAACACGGTTTCCTGTAGATTTTCCCTTAAACTAAGCCATTGATAGTAGCTACATGTTGGTTGATGCTGGAAGCTCCAGTGAATGTCCAGTGCCCCCGTGATAAACGGGCTGACCTCCGGTGGAAAAGTACCGTGTTTAATGGGTAAATCAGCTATAAAAGATGATAAAAGGCTATTTTCCATAGCTGTTTTGGTTTACTGGAGGGCACTGGAGGGTAACCATTTTTCAGGGGTAACTTTGGCAACGACATCCGAGGGACGACCATGTCCCTTAGCTACTCAGCGGTTTATATTCATCGCATGCTTAAAAGCTTAGCATATTCCTTCGAGATGGTTTGGCGTTCAGAACACGTTTTGTATATGTCGTTTTGTATTGATATTGTATATAATAAGACAGAGTGAAAAAGAGAAGTCGGTGAAGGTCATGTGTATCTATTGTGCTAGAGGGCTGAAGCTTGCCCGAAAGCGACGGTGTTCCATGCGGGACTGCAATTTATTGCATTCTTGCTGCATGTGCTTTGCACAAGCTGAACATAATCGACATATTGAAATCGCATCCCTCGCATGGCCTTTTTTGCACTTATTGGCGGAGGTTCGAGCCTTACAGTACTAACCCTATGTAAACCAACCCTAAATTAAAACATATTAAAACTATATAAACTAACCCTGAATCAAGCCAAAACTAGCTCTAGACTAAACCAAAACAAGCCCTAACTTCATCCAATACTCGAAACTGTTTTGGACTCCAGTGAAACTCTGGGCCAAAGTCCGCGACAGAGACATGGAATCGCCTGTATCAATCTACTGTATCTATGTGTATATCAAGTACCCTCTGGTAAACTAACATAGCTATTGAAAATGGTCATTTATAGTGGATTTTCCCATTAAAAATGGTGATTTTCTATAGCTATGTTAAATTACCAGAGGGTATTCATCCATGACATGCGTGGCAGCTGAGTCTCTCTGAGTCAGGTGGTGTTCTCGTTGAGGGCATCTGGCGCCCCTTGTTGGCTGAATGCTTGGTGGAGGACAGGGCGATCTTCCATGGCCCAAGTCGTGTTGGTCACATCCGAATGTTGGTGAGTTGAATTCATCAGCTTTTGTCATCTTTTGTCAACTCCGGATCTTTGTAAGAAAATCCAAATGAGCACAAAGATCCATAATGATGTGAATCCATATTGTAATATATTGTAATAGGTATTCATCCATTCTTAGCCTTGGCTTGATTATGTGGTAGTTGAACAGATTTATCGCTACAAACTGCTGTGTAAAATCGCTCCAGGACGGCACCTGGATAAATCCCCAGAGAACCATGACACTCTCGAGAGGCCAAAAATGGTTGTGGGGATACTCCAGGCTGTCCCCGGATGTTGCTAAAACGCAATATCATTTAAATATATATATATATATATATCATATAATATATATATACACATATATATATATATATCATATATGTTTATATATGTTCATATATGTTCATCTATGTATATATATATATTTATACATACGTATAATATGACATTTTGCCCAATATCATTATATATATATCAGATATCTTCACTCTTATGACCATGTATTCTGCAGCGGGAAGTGTCTACTTGTAGCCGGAAAATCACTTATCAATGGACAATGTCAGCCCTGGAGTAGCAAAACTTATAAATTAGAGGGTACACCCCGAAATAGTGATGTCATTTGCTGCTAAAATCATACCCCCTAGTTTCAAAACAGCCAACCTTTTTCGTTGCCATGTTGGAGCTGCCAAATCCTGGAAACCATGGCTATGACCCAGCGAGAATTGTGTAAATGTACGATCCCTCTTCATAGACTCATTCAGACTTCACACGTATATGGGATTATATATATATACCATATATACATATATATGTACATATATATATATATATATATGTATACCATTATATATATATACACGTACAATCCCAATATATATTTGAGAATTTGGATTCCGAAAATCCCATGGTCTATCATTATTTCTTCGTGAAAAAGACTGCTACTCCCGTATGGCCCGTAGTTGTGTCTGACAGTGTGTCTGCTGTTGGTGATCGTTTGAGGATTGTCAGCACACTTATGGTCTGTTGATTTCTGTTTGGGGAAGGCTTGTTGATTCATTGTTGTCTAAGTCTCCATTGTTGTTGGTTAAATATCCATTTTGTTGGGTAAATATCAATTTTTGAGAACACTTCCCTAAACATTGCCATGGCAATGAAGCATTCCAACACCATCTCGCTATTCATATAGGTTACTCAGAACCCGCAGATGATCCGATGTCATATAACCATATATAACCTCCAGAAACCCCACACCCTCCATATTTCATTTCCCACTGGCTGCTCTCCCCATTCTTGTTGGTCCCCATTTTCAGAAGACACTTAACTCCCTATGTTTACATTGGAACCCCTTTTTGGATGCTTTGATTCTCATTGTTGTCCATGCACGGTTTGATCAGGTGAGTCTTCCAATTTGATCCAGTTGGTGCAGAAAGATCTGCTGTCAAATCACCATCACGCTGTTGTTTATATATATATATATGTGTGTGTGTTTGTAACAAGTGCTCCAAAATCGTCCTTTTGTTTTGCTTTGGCGCCGAGATCCGGTTTTGGAGCTGCAATTTCTGCTTGCATTGTGTACGTTAATGCTTCTCTGTGTAAAAGCTTCTCTGTGTAATAGATTCTCTGTGTGAAAGCTTCTCTGTGTAAAAGCGTCTCTGTGCAAAATGAAAAGGTTCTCTGTGTAAAAGCTTCTCTGTGTAGCAGTTCTCTGTGTGAAAGGTTCTCTGTGTAAAAGTTTTCTCTGTGTGTAAACGCTTCTCTGAGTAAAACCGTGCTGTGTGCAAAAGCTTCTCTGTGCAAAAGCTTCTGCGTGTAAAAGCTTCTCTGTGTAAAAGCTTCTGTGTGTAGAAGCTTCTGTGTGTAAAAGTTGTCCTGTATAAAGCATCTCTGTGAAAAGAAGTGGGAAGAGGTGAGAAGAGTTGAGCCGAGGTGGGAAGAGATGAAAAAACTTGAGGACAGTTGAGAAGAGTTGTGAGAAGAATTGAGAAGACCGGAGGTGGTCTGAGAAGAGTTGCAAAGAGCTGAGAAGTGGTGGCCACAGTTTAAAAGGGGTGAGGCAAGATGATGACGAATTCACAGAACAGAGTTGAGAAGATGTGAGGCTTCGCTCTTATTCATAGGCAAAACTTGTCTTCCAATCCTATAGTGCAACATTTCTTGCTGCTAGAAACTTCCGCGCGAGTTCTACTTGTAAAATACTGTACTGTACCTGATAATTGTTGATTACCTATATGGATAATATTGTGGTTGTTTGATGGTATTTAACGGTATTTAACGGGATAATATCTGGATGAAGTATAATTATATGACTTCATTGTGACGTGACTGGAATGATGGTAATCATCCACAACTATCCACAACTGGCTTTATTTCAGCTTTTCGGGTCAGTGAATTATTATCATTCAGCCAGATACGATATATACATATATATTATATTATATAATGTACAATCATCACCTCTTTACAGCTACTTTTCAGGGGGGGACCATACAAATTGTAAGATACATTTTTGGGGACCCCCTCTTAAATGTAAAATTGGTCGCTGAACGTCCGGCAGGTGTCGTTTTTGTGGGGAGGGTCTTCAAAATACCTTCAAAATGTAAGCTTGCATGTTCAAGGCCCTCCCTCAAAAACACCTTGAAAAATGTAGCTTACATTTTGGGTACGTCACCCCCTTAAACCGGTGATGATTACATACGGATAATTACACATGTTTCATATATATAGTCACAATATGTCACAATCATTATATATTAGTTACCCGCTCCTATTTGATGTGAACACCCGTTGTTTTGTATCCCATTATATTCCCATCAGTATTCCATGTTATGCCACATGTTTTCAATGGCCCTTGCGCAGGCCTCACTGGTTTGGACAACGGCTTCACAATGCGAATGACTTGGGCCAAGGCCCCAGGGCTGTGCCCACTAGCAACGTGCAGATAGCGGCAGACCCATTCTATGATATATGTAGATATATATTATTATATATACAGCCCGAGAATTGGTTAAGAATCCGAAAGCTTGAGGCCCAGGGTCCCTCACATTCTTATTTTTTAATGCAGGCAAATTTCCACCACAATGGGTCGAGGGTCCCTCAAATTCTTGGAGCATTCTTAGTTGTGTATTGTATGCATCTGTGCAATTTGGAGCGAGCTTAAACGAGGCAAGAGGTGGAGTTGGCAGATTTAACAAGAGGCATGCGAAAAAACAATTTTTTAGAGCCTGAAAAATTGTTGTTTGCAAAGCCGGGCTTGTCACTGAGTTTCACAAGGGCAGTTTCATAGCTGAAAATATGTAGCCCGCCTTGGATCCGAGCCCCTCAAATTCTTATACAGTGGATTCTTATACAGTACTCAAGCTGTATATATTATTATATTATATTATATTATATTTTATTAAATTATATTAGATTATATCATATTAAATATACTATTGTTTTATTTTTATTACATATGTATATACATACATATATTATATTTGCGTAATCTTGTATACGTGCATTTATGTATTCTATGTTGTTATATGCTTCAAAAGGCTGTATACACAATTTTCGATGAATGCGTTTACATTTATTGACATATAATACATTTGTGTATATATATATGTACATATGAATAATGATTTACCCATTTGAATATGATCGAAGGAAGTTTAGAAGTCAAACTTCCGACAATATGGACAGATGAAAAGCAGAGCAGGGAAGAGGCAGAGAGAAGAGGAAGATTAGAAGAAAGAAGAGTAGAAGAGAAAGAGTAA
>Ga0126342_10012030_pt1 | contig 15448 bp, 12 predicted proteins | sample Cyp1metagenome_FD_92528 | JGI IMG/M metagenome (GOLD analysis project Ga0126342, IMG submission 92528) | Coral microbial communities from Lord Howe Island, Old Settlement Bay, Australia - Cyphastrea 1 metagenome | ecosystem: Host-associated > Invertebrates > Cnidaria > Coral ...
GTATGTATGGTATGTATGGTATGTATGGTATGTATGGTAAGTATGGTATGTATGGTATGTATGGTATGTATGGTATGTATGGTAAGTATGGTATGTATGGTATGTATGGTATGTATGGTATGCATGGTATGTATGGTATGTATGTTATGAATGTAATGTATGTATGTATGTCTGTATGTCTGTATGTCTGTATGTATGTATGTATGTATGTATGTAATATATGTATGTAATGTATGTATGTAATGTGATGTATGTATGTAATGTATGTATGTAATGTATGTAATGTATGTATGTAATGTGATGTATGTATGTAATGTATGTATGTAATGTATGTAATGTATTGTATTTATGTATTGTATGTGATGTATTGTATGTAATGTGTGTATGTATGTATGTATGTATGTATGCAATGTATGTATGCAATGTATGTATGCAATGTATGTATGTATGTATGTACGTATGTATGTATGTATTAATGTAATGTAATGCAATTGAATGGAATGGAATGGAATGTAAGGCAATGTAATGTAATGTAATGTACTGTAATGTAATGTAATGTAAGATTGTATTGCAATGTATTGCAATGTATGTATGTTTGTCTGTCTGTCTGCCTGTCTGTATGTATGTATGTATGTTATCTGTGCACATATGGCCGGTGGTGAGCCCCCCAGAATATTGACTCTGCCGGTTCAAAGCACATGATTGTTGTATATTTATATATATATATTTTTTATCTATTTATATGAGGTACGGTCAAAACTGTGGTATACTACTTATGTAAGGAGAGTTCTCTGGTGTCTGGACAATGCACAGAACACTGTGTAGCGATAGGCTCCCCCAAAAGCGATACCTATAATTCTGCATAATGTCCATCAGAAGTTGTTTTGCACACAGTTACGTACATGCAAGAGGCTAAATTAGCGATACCCCTAGCGATACCTTAGTGATACCCATTTGTTCAAAAAGTAGCCTCAGACCAGACCACAAACAGATCCTTTCCTTTTTCCTTTCCTCTTTTTCCCTGCCTCTGCCTTTACTTCTTTCCTTTTCTCTCCCTTTCCTCTTCCCTTCCTTGTCTTTTCCTTTTCCATTCCCTTTCCTTTCCTCTTCGTCTCCTCTTCCTTTCCTTTTCTCTTTGTCTTCCCAATCCTTTTCCTTTCCTCTTCCCAATCCTTTTCCGTTCTTCTGCCCAATCCTCTTCCTTTCCTTTTCCTTTCCTCTTCTTTTCCTCTTCCCAATCATATTCCTTTCCTTTCCCTTTCCCTTTTCCTTGTCCAAACCTCTTCCGTTCCCACTCTTCCTTGCCTCTTTTTGCAAAACCATGGATAGCGATAGGGCACCCCTAAAAGCGATAATTACCCAATTTTCGGGAACAAAGCGAAGACAATGAGTTTTTGACAACGGCTCATATATATATAATATCATACATAGTAACCCATAGGTAACCCCCGAGAGAGAGAAAGAGAGAGAGAGAGAGAAATAGTGATCCTGTCCTGTTTCAATTTTTGTAGTGGTTCCTTTTAGGATTTAGGTTTCATGAGTAGATTCTTGTTGTAAATTTTCACTCAAGATATATGCATATGCGTCTATAGAATCAAAAGTAACACATACAGGATGGGGCCCCCAAGATAGCTAAGTTGCCTTGTAAGTGGCTAAACTATGGTTTATGGTAGATATAACTATAGTTAATGGGGGTTATAACGGTATATAAACCAACTTATAACTGGGGGTCCCCATCCTGTAGACTCGTTGGGATTTGAGTCTTACTAATACAATCTCTTGGGGAATACCGATCCAGCGACGGCAGCCGCGTAGCCGCTCAGATCGAGTGCGTGGTGCCGGAGTTTGAAGCCTCCACCGTGCCGCTGAAGGTGCGAAGCGTTTTTGAAACGTTGGAAGTATAGTAATTGGTTGGTGGTTTGGAACATGAATTATATTTTTTCATATATTGGGAATAGTAATTCCAACTGACTTTCATATTTTGCAGAGGGGTTGAAACCACCAACCAGGTAAGAATAGTTGATCAATATGGGGTTTCCACAAATGGGGTATCTCCAAAATGGATGGTTTTAGGGGTACCCCTATGACTATGGAAACCACCATTTAAATCAACCAATTCAACTAATAATAGTAATATCAAGAGGATTCAATAGAAACAAGATCTTAAGTTTAATTTGTTTATAGATCAGCTAATAATGTATCGTCTTTTCTTGGTTTTAAGTAAGGTTTCTACAACATTTGGATAACCTCACTTTTTGGATGGATATGTATATTATACTATACAATGTATATAGTAAGCCCCCAAGAAGATGCCCAACTTGGTGAAATCCAATTCTAAAATAGTGATGAATATCACTCTTTCTAGGTCAATCTGAAAGATGGGTAATTTCTTTCCCATCAACAGATCTATTGGGGGTTTCGTAACCATCAGCAATAAAGATTTTTATGGGATTTTGAAAATGGGGATGAATGAGATTTCGATTGGTCAATCTTAGATAGGTAGTTTAACTAATCCAAAATAATCTTTTGGTATGGGATTATCTACTAGCTCACCAGCCAAGAATCTTTTTCTTTTTGCAGGGTATCTAAGTTAAGATTGGCAATGTTTTGGCATTTTTTGGGGATTTCTATAACAAACTATAGCTATAGATGGGCATATAGTCTGGGAAATTCACCATCCAAATCTAGGGATGTAAGCACTAAGATCAAAACCTGGAGTTTTAATCCATTGAACTTTGGGAAATCTGATTGATAAAATGATAGATTTGGTGAAATGATGTTGGAACCTCGCAGGCGAAGCTGACCATAACATGATTTTGAACCAGGAATCATCCCAGGATTGTTTCGGGTTTGCCAACAATACTAGGGCAACCTTAGATGGGTAGAGACTAATCCTTTAGTCTCAGTCTTTTGGTATGGGATTATCTACTAACCAGCAAAGAATCCATTTTTTCAGGGTATCTAAGATTGGCCATGAATAGTAATTTGACCAGATTCCATTTCTGGCGCGTTTATTTCAAAGTCGCTCAGTTCACCGTCGATAGCTGGGTTAAATATGGTTAAATTTCAATGCTCTCTGATTATGCCGTGCTTTTTTGGTCATAACCTAATGCATCCACCTAAAAATTTGCATATACAGAAGTGAGATGATTCTTCAGCAATGTCAATAAATCTCGTGAACCCAGCTTTGTTCGTTGACAAACAAATGTGCTTGGGGCCTTGGGGCCCTTGTCGGGCTGTCGCCAGTCATTTCATTTGCTTTGGGTTGATTTTGCTTGGAAGTGCAGTTCTAGTGAACTATGAGGATCTAGTTCACCATAGTCATAGGGCTTATATTCCAACAAGCACAGGGGTTTAAACACCAGGGTTAAATCCATAAAAGAAGCATCGACGTGCACCCCGAAGTCGTGATAGTTGATTTTTTTGCCGGGAGAACCCTATAGTGTCAGTGCTTCATCAGCCACTTCTGCATTCTGTGTTGCGAAATCCGCATATTTGTTGTTCAAAGCACTTTTTTGCTGGACAATTCCAGAACTTTGGTTTGAAAAAGAAATGGTTTTCTCCAAATCCGCATTCCTTGTTGGTGGGGGCCTCGGCTTTTGTTGGTAAAATTCACAATTCTTTGTTGCAAAAAGCAGCTGTATCCCTTAGCCCCACGCCGGGGAAGGTGCGCATATTGCCTTTGGGCTTTGCCCGGTCTCCGGACAATATGGCGGAGTTCACGTCAGGGTGACCCAGAGACACAGTTCACGTGGGGCCCCATTAGCTAACTTGGTTCATGACTATGATAAGTGGGGTTTATAGTAATAGTTGCTGGTTGGTGGTTTGATACATTTTTTATTTTTCCATATACTGGGAATAATCATCCCAACTGACTTTCATATTTTTCAGAGGGGTAGGTATACCACCAACCAGGTTGTAACTATATAGTAGTTAGATGGGTTTATAAACTTTTTAACTGGGGGACCCCACCTTAAAGTAGATGGAGGTTCCAAAGTCATGGAGGGTACCCCAAGTCATCCAAGTCATTAGAACATTTCTGTATCGACACCCATTGTGACTTGGGGATCCCCCATGACTGAAGAACCCCCCATATGTATCCATATGTTCTATGTTGGTTAAATATACGCAGCTTCTATGTATAAGTATACAGTAGCTGTAGTTACCAGGGTTTTGTATAATGACCTCACATCTTGACGTCAGTGAAATAATGGTTAGGATTATAAAAATTATAATGGAATCATCCCCGTGCATGGCCGTGTGATACCAACATATACAAACTATTTTCAGGTTTGTGCATTAGAATCTGTGATTATCTGGCCATACCATGTTGCATACTTCATGGTGCTGGAAGATGTATCAAGATTTATCACTCCAAAAATCAGCTCAGTTTTGTAGGTAAATATACCAGCACCATGGTTCGCATCTGGGATATGATGGTCCTACCGAAGTGTATTATGACGACAGGGACAGGGGGTTGTGACAAGCGTGCTGCTTGTGTTGGGAAATGATGGGAAATGATGGGAATCTATGGGAAAATGATGGGACATTTATGGGAAATGATGGGACATCTATATATTGGCACTGCATAATATTCCATATATATTTATATATATATATGGGTAAATTATTATAACGACTTCATTGCGACCTCAGCCTGGAATCATGATAAGTAAGGGAAATCATCCCCAAATGGCCGCAAGTTTCAGGTTAGTGAAATATTATAATTCACCCAGATGAATAGATAATCCCCAGTTACAAACAAACCAGTTAGGATTAGCGCCATGATCCTCCGGCACTTTTTTCGTAACCGTGCAATACAAGCTTGCCCCCATTTGCCCCCCAACTGTAGATGGAAACCGTTTCTGGACAAACATTTTTCTGATACCTATTGAACATGGCCACGGAAATAGTTGATTTACCCATTAAAAATTGTGATTTTCCATAGCAACCTGTTAGTTTGTTTACCAGAGGGTAATTTCTATGTCAGCTATTTCTTCATGTTGTAGCATAGATTTGGTGAGAAAATTCCGTGGCAACCTCGCTGACCTGACTGCAGATGGTATTGATTGTGAAACTAGATGTTCATAGTTGGAATCATCCCAGAAATGGATGATTTCAGGTTAGTAATTTGGCGAGATTTCATTCCCCAAACAGTGTGGCCACACTGAAGGGGTTCTTACGGTAAGTGCTAAGGCCCGGTGTTCAATCGAGGTGGTATCGGTAGCGCCCGGCATTTTCCCTGTAAATTTCCGCACAAAATGCCTCTTGTGACATGTCCATGTGCATTTGGACTGCGCAGGCTCGCGCAAAATGCTTGCCGCGGGAATACGTGTACGGCATTTTCCCTCTAAATTTCCGCACAAAATGCCTCTTGTGAAATGTCCGTGTGCATGTCGACTGCGCGGGCTCGCGCAAAGTGTGCTTTCCGGTCTTAGGATCGTTCTTCCTCCTCAACGTCATCCTCCTCAACTTCATCATCTTCCTCCTCCTCTACATCCACATCATCATTTTCCCCTCACCATCATCATAATCATCATCATCATCATTATCAGCATCATCATCAGCATCAGCATCAGCATCATCATCATCTTCTTCTTCATCGCCACCATCATCATCATCATCACCATCATCATCAGCATCAACATCACCAATTTCATTAACATCATCATCACCATTAACATCATCCTCAACATTCTAATGCATGATTCTTTTTACTCCCTCCACACTGTTTGGGGTCTCTTTCTTGCCGGGATAATTTTTTGTTTGGTTTTACCTGATAGGTTGACGTCTCTGACGTCTCCAAAGAATCTTGGGATGATCCTCCAAGTCATATATTTTAGCATGTCTCTCTACCATGTTTTTGGGCTATCTCTTTAGGCACTGTTTTACAATCTTTGTCCCTAACTTTTGGTAATTTTTGTCCCTAACTTTTCGGAATTTTGGAATTTTTGTCCCCAACTTTTGAAAATTTTTGTCCCCAACTTTTGGCAATTTTTGTCCCCAACTTTTGGTGATTTGGGAGTTTTTGTCCCCAACTTTTGGGAATTTTTGCCCCCAACTTTTGGGAATTTTTGCCCCCAACTTTGGGGAATTGGGAATTTTTGTCCCCAACTTTTGGGGATTTTTGCCCCCAACTTTTAGGGATTTGGGAATTTTTGTCCCCAAAGTTGGGGACAAAAAATCCCAAAAGTTGGGGACAAAAAATCCCAAATCCCCAAAAGTTCGGGACAAAAATTCCCAAAAGTTGGGGACAAAAATTCCCAAGAGTTGGGGACAAAAATTCCCAAAAGTTGGGGACAAAAATTCCCAAATCACCAAAAGTTGGGGACAAAAATTGCCAAAAGTTGGGAACAAAAAATCCCAAAAGTTGGGGACACAAATTCCCAAAAGTTGGGGACAATAATTACCAAACTTAGGGTCAATAATTACCCAAATTTGGACAAAATAGCTCTAAAGAAAACGTGGTAGAGCGCCATGCTAACATATATTCCATCCATTCATTTTTTTTATCTAACTGGGATTTTCTATTTGGGCATTTAATTATATGATATTATATGTTATATACATATTTATATATAAACTATATATATATATATATAAACAAAAATCCATTTATTTATATATACAGATAAGTGAATGATTTTCAATCATTATTACCCGGTGACAAATTCCTCAGGCAGCTGCTGACCTACATGTCCCTTTTGCCCAACGAGGGAGCGTTGGGAGGACGCGAGGCGCGAGGGCCAGGAGGCAGTGTAACCCCTGTTGGTTGATGATTAGTTCGTCATTTGATAAGGTTTTAACCTGTCTTAACCATGAACATATGGGGATATCCTCTGTACCAAATACATGATGGTTGATTAGGGGGGGTTGGTGATGCTTAATGATGGTTTAATGAGCGTGGAATGATGATTCAAAACTCCGATTGATGATGAGTTTGGGGAGTATACTACCCTTCATATATTGGGGATTATAATCATGCAATAGGCGGATCCTTATTTACCAACCAGAGTTATATAAATGGCATGACAGAGGAAATTTTGAACATTGCTCAAGTGGTTGATATTTCACATTTGAACCATGAACATTTGAATTGACTGCATAAATGGTATAGATCCCAACTTATATATATATATCCTAACTTATAAATGGTTTGATGGACTATGTATATTAAACTAAATGAACGGTGGTCAAAATCCCTCTCATTCCATTTCGTCCTGGTTGGTTAAGAACTGGATTCCCCGTTCTTGGATTATGAAATAATTCCCAAGATGTAAAGGATAAGTAAGGGTACTATAATTTTCGTATAATCTTCTAATAATCATCAACCAGCAGGGGTGTTGAGTATTGCCCATTTGAACCATGAAAAAAATACCTCTGTTGATGGCATTGATGGCTTAAGGACTACGGGGTTATACTAACTGGCTTATTGGAGATTGTTACTACCGATCAAAGGAATATATTTTGCAAACAGAATGATGCGATGGGATAGGGGTATTTTTCATGGCTCATTTGACTCTTTACAACTGGGAATATCGGCGGAATATCTCTAATCAATTTGATATGTGGGATGTATTTGAGGATGGGGTGATGTACTCCAATTTGTTTCTTGCAACTTTGCTAGGAGAAATGAGTCGATTTTCCGCAGTGGATTCATTGGGTAGACCGGTAGGTTGGGTAGACCTTAGATGTTACCAAACCATCTGGTTATTTAACATAGCCATGGAAAATCACCATTTTTAGTAGGTAAACCCAGGGCCATCTATACCATGGCTATGTTAGTCATAACCAGAGGGTAATGATTCATGTAACCAAACCATAGTCGAAGTGCGAAGCAGTATCTGATTTCAGCATCAAGAAATATCATGAGTATGGGGAAACCACTCGGGGAGTGGTAGATCAATGAAACTATTGCAATCCTGCGAACCGCGGACTTACGATGATCAGGTTCAAAGCTTATTGCGATCCGTCGGACGATACTTGAAGTATATAGTTATACATATGCGGGTCTCCTAAAATAGGGGTACCCCCAAATCATCCATATGAGTAGGATTTCCCCTTCTAAACTAATTATCCATTTTGGGTACCCCATTTATGGGTATATATATATATACATATATATATGTATGTATGTAATATATATATATATATATGTAATATTAGATATATATATGTAATATTAGATATATATATGTAATATAATAATATATATATATGTAATATAATATAATATATATATATTCCATATACAATATATATATAATACATATAATATATTTATATATACTGTGAGGCTAACCATGGTAATTATGGTTGACTAATAGTCGCATTGTTTGCTGCTTATCTCCTGCCTCGAAAAAAAACCTGGTGGCTTCAGCTGGTTTCTTCTGCTCACCACAGATGCTGCAATTGTCAAAGGTACTCTTTTTCTGGATGGATATGTATATTATACTATACAATGTATATAGTAAACCCCCAAAAAGATGCCCAAGTTGGTTAAATCCAATTCTCAAATAGTGATGAATATCACTCTTTCTAGGTCAATCTGAAAGATGGGTAGTTTCTTAACCATCAACAGATCTATGGGGGTTTCGTAACCATCAACAATAGGGATTTTTATGGGATTTTGAAAATGGGGATTTGAACATGTGGATGAATGAGATTTTCAATCATAGATGAGTAGGTTAACCAATGCTAAATAGTCTTTGGTATGGGTTTGGTATGGGATTATTTACGTTCACCAGCTAAGAATCTTGACTTCTTTGCAGGGGCCCTCTGGCTGATTGGTCATGTAGACTTGCCAATGATTTCATGATTCGATCCACGCAGTTCAGCATCATATTATATACCTCTGGTAAACGTTTACGTAGCTATTGAAAATGGCCATTTATAGTGAGTTTTCCCATTAAAAATTGTGATTTTCCATAGTTATGTTAGTTTTCTAGAGGGTATATATACATATTCTAAGCTTGCCCAATTATTTTCATCATTGTATCAAATTGTATCCCAATGAATATGAGCAGCTCACAACTATGGTTTCAAAACCCACCCACCATACATCCAAGCGTTATTGTTACACAAACTACTGCTGGCTAAATCCCAAGATATCCCATGAAAAATACCAATGTTTAATGGTTCAATCACATTGAATCCTAATTTCTCATGGTTAATCACTAGCCTAATCTTCGTTTCCTGAGTTTCACAGCTTATAGTTGTGGTTGCCAACCACATCCCAAGCAAGCAGTTTTCATGTCCCATTAAATCACAATTAATGTAGTGGTTATAACCAGACAATGGCCATATTGGAACCATTTTGACACCCAGCTAATGAAATCACATCACAATAATTATTGTCTTTAGCAGTTGATAGCTATGGGTTTAAGACGGCCCACATCAGTTACCCTCTGGTAAACGTTTACATAGCGATGGAAAATCACCATTTTTTCAATGGGAAAATCAACTAGACATGGCAATTTTCAATAGCCATGTTAAATTATCAGAGGGTATCTAATGGGTATAATTAGTGGATATTAATGGAATTAGTGGACACCCTCTGGATTACATCAGTTACTAATTATGATTGCTACTCCAATAAAATAAGTCCCACATCAGTGAGTTATCCCGATGGTTTGGATTTGAGGGGTTAGTAACAAGTCACCCCAGCGTGCTATTACCTACCCTCTGGTAAACGTTTACATTACAAGCTGGAAAAGCAGTGTGTTTTATGGATAAATCAACTATTTATATGGTGCATATTCAATTACTATGTAACAACCAGAGGGTAAATCGCCATGTCTAGAGGTTTTTCATCACCATTTCTATTGGTTTGTTGCCATGTTGCGATTCGTGGGATAATCCTCCAGGTGACGTTCAGCGGCAAAGGCTTCTCCACCAATGCCTCACGCCATTTCGTGCGTCCCTGGCTTTGACAAATTCTGTGGATTTCTTTCAGCAAAATTTCACCGAAACTTTGGGGTTAACCATGTGGAGTGACCAGATAAAGATTGCTGTTTGGTGGTTTGGAACACGGCTTTTATTTTTTCCATTCAGTTGGGAATTTCATCATCCCAACTGACGAACTCCATCATTTTTCAGAGGGGTAGGGCTCAACCACCAACCAGATTGGAAAATCTGCGATTTATCATGATTTGGCCAACAGACATTGTGATTGAAGCAGCATTTCATGTGATTTCAACCAGCAAATCGAGGATTCATGTGCAAAACATATGCCTTTGGGTCAGGTCACTTTTTTTGTTTTCAGCTGCAGTTGGCTCCTAAGGACAGATCTGAGGGATCGATTGAGTTTTGACTCATCAAATTAGCCATGATGTATATGGAATGTATATGGTCTGATACTTGGTGGTTCATCCCACTCAATAAGTAGGTTATAACGGTTATAACCCCACTTGCAAGTGGATTAACCCTACTTATCCCATTTATAACCTAAGGTTATAACCTACTTACTGGGATGAACCACCAAGTACCAGTTTTCAACTGGGATTGTCATGATCAACTGGGGACTGCAATGGGGAGTCATGTCGACTATGAATCCCTAGAGGATCATTCCAGTGTTTCGAGATAGGTCTCTCTGCAGGACATGAAAACTTAATTTAAGCTTGGCAGAATCGAAGTGGTGTACAGGGGTTGGTAAATGTCCCAATTGAACATCATCCAAATATTGGGGAAATTTCATCTCCAACAGATACTTGTTTTAGTAATTTGAAGCAAATCCCCAAGCCATGAAACATTTACCAAATCCTGGTGTAACATGGTGTAAGAGTGCGAAGTGGTGATATACCCTCCAGCGTCATCAAACGTCAAACGTGGCAGGGAAATCCCATGAATCCCCATGAAATCCCCGCACGAAATGGATGGGGAAAAATCAGAAACATGGGGGATTTGCTAATGCCATCTTCGATAGATTTTTAATTTGAGGGCTGATATCCCAACTTCCAACTTTCGGGAGTTATCCATAGTTATCCCACGTGTACCATGGTTATACCCATCAAAATCACCGCAACTGTGCTGCGCAACGTTGGGAACATCGGTGAGAAGCAACCATCAGTTTGGTACTGGGGCACGGGCCCAACCACGGCCGAAGCCGGCTCCTCAGCCTCGTAGGCAGAAGCCGGCGCGGCCTTCTGTGGTTCGAGCTCAAGCTTGCCTCGAGAGCGCCAGGACAGCACTTCGACAAGCTCGCCGGCGCGCGTGAGTACAGTGAAGGGAAAACGCGAAGACGCTGGCCGAGCTGCCGGAGTGCCCGACCTGACTCTTCAGGAGGAGCAACGCACTCAATGGGCGCTACGCCAATTATAGGCATGTCGCGCAAGCGAGGAGCGTTTGGACAACGACTCATGGACAAATTGCATGGGCTTAGAACCCATTATATCCCCATTAAATCACATTAAATTCTATTATATAAGTCTCATTAAATGATGGTTAAATCCAGCAAAACATGCGGTTCTGGAATTGTCGTTCTGTATTTTGATAATTCGGCCAGAACATATCCTCATTAAATACTAGGTCAATCTTAGATGTGTAGAAACTAATCCAAACTAGTCAGCTAGTCTTGTGGTATGGGATTGTCTATGTTCACCAGCTAAGATTGTTTCATTTTTTGTTGGCCATGATTATACCAGTTTAATCTTAGATGGGTACCCCCAAATCACCCATTTCAATCGCCTTTTCCATTCATAAACCATCCAGCTAAAATGGCTCATTAATATGCAATGGTTCTTCATTATATTCCCATTCATTTTGGGAAATGGATGATGATTTTCATTTCAATTTTCATGATATCCCCATGAATTAATCAACCATCCACTAAGTCCCCATGAATTAATCTTCATCAAATCCCATCAGATATCTTTTTGGGAGAATCTTTCATCAATATTCACTAATTATATCGACTAATATTCACTAATTTTATCCACTAGATACTCATTAGATACCCTCGGGTAATTTAACAGAGCTATTGAAAATGGCCCTATTCAGGCAGGTTAATTTTCATAGCTATGTAAACGTTTACCAGAGGGCATCCACTAATTCAATGATATGACTAATTATAAACCAAGGTTATAACCTACTTACTAAGTGGGATGAACCACCAGGTAGATATCCACTCATTCCATAATATCCACTAATTATATCACTAATTCAATCCCTTGTTAAATCCCATGATATGTCGCTTCTCCCGAGGCATTGGCGGAGGCGCTGCTTATGGTACGTGCGAACCCATCAGCGCCTTGGAATCGGAGTTTGAAGGGAATTCAATGGGATGTTTAATGGGTCTTAATAGATTTTAATGGGATTTAATGGGTTCTAATGTATTTTTAATGGGTTTTAATAGATTTTAATGGCATTTAATGGGTTTTAATGTGGTTTTAATGGGTCTTAATAGATTTTAATGGGATTTAATTGGTTTTAATTGTTTTTAATGTGGTTTTGATGGGTTAGCAGATTTTAATGGGATTTAATGCGTTTTAATGTATTTTTAATGTGTTTTAATAGTTTTTAATGGCATTTCATGGGTTTTAATGTGGCTTCGATCGGTTTTAATAGATTTTAATGGGATTTAATAAGTTTTAATGTGGTTTTAATGGGTCTTAATAGATTTTAATGGGATTTAATGGGTTTAAATGGGTTTTCATGTGGATATAGTGAATTCATGGGATCTAGAACCAACTTGATATGATAGTTGGGTTGGTCTGAAAATGGTGTGCACCCCAAAATAACACGACATAAGCGTTTTCATGGGAAAATCGATACTAGACCATGATAGATCATTGGATCTTGGGGTATCCTATATTCAAACAAACCCATATTTGTCATAGTCAAAAGTTGGGGTTTTAAGTTAAAAGTGGATACGGTTCACCATAGTTATAGGCGTCCCATATCCCAGCAAACATGGGTGGCTGTTATATGGTTGTATCCATGACCGTTGCAGCCCCAAGTAGATTGGCCATGAATCGCGCATTGACACATATTTCTAGGTCAATCTTAGATGGGTAGAAACTAATCCAAAATCGTCTTTATGGTATGGGATGATCTACAAACTAACCAGCTAAGAATCTTGCATTTTCTGCAGGGTATCTGGCTGATTGGCCATGTTAAAATCAATGGAGTTGAACTTAAGGACCTACATATTATCCATATTGGGGTATGGTCAAAACAATCCATAGGGATTTTTCGAAGCCAATGGAAGTATATCATGTGGTCAGGGGATTGGATTATACATATATACTGTAAATATATATATATAGAGCTATATGTAATATGTATATATAATATATCTATATATATATATGGCATATGGCATTTGGAAAACCAATGAAAACAAATATGAAAAGCCATCGTTTTCCAAGGACAATTACCAACTTTCATGGTGGTGTTAGTTTACTGTGTGTTTCATTTTTCTGAGATGTAACCTCTATATTAGGATATATCTGGGTAAATTATAACAACCTCACTCTTCTCCCCCACTGGAATCACGGTTTATAAGGGAAATCATCCCCAAATGGCCGCAAGTTTCAGGTTAGTGAAATATTATAACTTACCCAGATATATACGAGGGTTTGTCCAAATTGAGGCGTTGGAACGGTGAATTCTTTTACGACCTCGCTGGCCAACATTTCAGGTGAACATACAGGATGGTGCCCCAGTTCGTGAACGCTAAGTTGACGCAGATAACTTGGTTAACTATGGTTTATGGTAGATATAACTATACCCTATGGATCCAAACACTGTCTGAGAAGGTACTTAACCCCCTAAATCATACCCCAGTCGTACTTCCTGAGAAGGTACGGCTGGATCCATAGGGATAGTTCATGGGGTTTATAAACCAACGTTCATATCACTGGGCACCATCCTGTAGCTGTATGGAATGGTTCCGCCTCAGGCTCCACATACAGCTCTCTGACATGTTTGGGAAGCCCAGTATTGGGGGGGTGGGAAGCCCAGTATTTCGTTGATGCGATGGGATTTGGAGGATCATCTTCCGGAAAAGATGGTGATTTGCGACTGATGGCTAGTATGGTTAGTATGGTTAATAGGGATTTCTTAAGCATCAAAACATAGGTGAAAAATGGGTTTCGGAATGGAATTTCTTATATAACCGGATTTTTTTGGGATTTAGAAAATTGGGATGAATGGGCTTTCGACAGGTCAATCTGAAAGATGGGTAGTTTAACTTAATCCTTTTTGAGCCTGACGTGGTAGGTCTATTGATGGACAATGACATCCACTCCAGACTGGACGAGTTATGGATTGTTCTGACCAAAGGACATTTTCCTGAACCTTTCGATGATCAAAATTCAGCTGCAACTTCTGAGGCGAAAATCAGAGACATGAAGCAGCGATTTCGTGGTACTCCTTCATTCAATACAGATCCGAGTGCAACTTCTTGGCTTGCTGTCACCCGAACTGCTGAGTATTTCAAAGTCATGGATGAGTTGGCGAAAGTCAACCCAAAGTCTCCTTCTGACAACCACAATTACTTATCAGTTATGAAGCAGATGGTGGAAACCCATATGAAACATTTGGGACATGCTTTGAGGTATCACAATGATCACCATCCTCACGACCAAATCATTCTACAGGATGTGATGAAGGACGTGATTGCCTTTGAGACAGAGCGCCCGAAGGGAAGGAGCGCTGCCCAAAACCACTTCTTGTGCCTACTGACACTTGGAACCACCATCGAGCGTCACAAGACAAGTGCTCGAGGAGACGGAAATTTAGCGAAAGTTGACACTTTGGCTGGCATTCAGATGTCGATCCTTCAGACCTTTGACATTCCACAGGGTATCCTGATTGGATTAGGCTACAACGTCTCGATCGCTGATGAGGGTGCCAGGTGCACTGAGAAGGAGAGACGCCATGCCTATTAGATAGTCTTTTGGTATGGGAGTATCTACTTACTCACCAGCTAAGAAGGTGTCATTTTTTTGCAGGGTATCTGGCTGATTGGCCATGGTCCCAAGTAGCCCAAAAAATCATCTTACCTGATAATTTGGAAAGGGGAATAGCTTGAATTAGTAAGGGGTTACTGATGGGTTACTGATGGGGTTACTGATGGGTTACTGATAGTTTTGGAATTACTAAAACTGGGGACAAGATGAAGTTTCATAATTTACCCAGAATCTTGTTTAAAACACGTCGGAACAAATCCCAAAAATCCCATGGTTTGCCAGTTTCTATCCCAGTTTTTATTCCCGAGAGCGTCTGAGCGCAGGGTTCTTCCAATAGTGGGGGTCTGTATCTCATCTTCTAATCTTCACATCGTCTCATCTTCTCATCTTCATCTTATCTTCTCCTCTTCACCTCTTCTCATCTTCACATCTTCTCATCTTCACATCTTCTCATCTACACATCTTCATCTCATCTTCTCATCCTCACATCTTCTCATCCTCACATCTTCTCATCTTCGCATCTTCTCATCTTCACA
>Ga0126342_10012031_pt1 | contig 15447 bp, 13 predicted proteins | sample Cyp1metagenome_FD_92528 | JGI IMG/M metagenome (GOLD analysis project Ga0126342, IMG submission 92528) | Coral microbial communities from Lord Howe Island, Old Settlement Bay, Australia - Cyphastrea 1 metagenome | ecosystem: Host-associated > Invertebrates > Cnidaria > Coral ...
CCTTGCCGATTAATGATTTGGACCTGGTTTCACCTGTTTATCAAGGATGATGGACTCAGGATTCTATCAGGCATGTACAACCACATCGTCATTGCAGTTCACTTCCAAAAATCAACAGTGTGTCTTATTCAATTTACGTGTTGCAGCGCCTTGCAACCCCGCAATGCTTCGAAAGGCCCATTGATCTCAACATGTCTCAGGGACTTTGAGGCACTTTATCTCAAAATTCTCACCCAGCCAAGCTTCACAGCTTTGGACCAGTCAGCGGCACCAGTGGTCAAAGAGATCGCAAACACGTACACAACAATGGCCTGCCAGACAGGCCGACAGGATCCCACTGCCGCTATTGCCGCAGGGTAACGAGATTGCACGACAACAAAGATGGTTGACAAGTCACAAGGTTTTGAGAAGAAAATCCCTACAAACATGCAGAGCATTGCAGAGCTAAGTGCGTCAAAGATTCCAGCATGATAAGGGCCCAAAGTAGCGACTTCCTAAGCATATCAATATCGCATTGCATGTCTGAAACGTTCTGAGACTTCCATAGCATTCAACTCTGGGTTCCGAGCGTTGAATCTACTATCCTTGGCAACTCCACGCATACAACGAACAAGACATCAAGCAAGCAAGTACGGCTCAAATGGAAAAGTCCTTGTGCTGCGCAGAATTGCAATTTAGCGCTTGTAAGACACATTTACATGCTGTGCCCTTTCAGTCACCTTGCTTAGAGAGTGCCTCCATGTACAACATGTTTGCCAGGCAAGTTCCAGGGAAGTGCTCGATGCTCATGTTATCCTTAAAATTGGGATAATTAAGTGAAGGAAGTTTAGAAGTCAAACTTCCGACAATATGGACAGATGGAAAAGCAGAGGTGGGAAGAATCAGAGAAGAGAAGAGCAGAAGAGAGAAGATCAGAGAAGAGAAAGGGTGAGAAGAAAGAAGATGCAGGTGTGCGAAAAGGTGGCAAAGTCGCGAAACACTGCGCTTTCCCAATGATTTGTGGCTAGTGCGCGCCGTTGTGGCGCGAAGCACATTTCCAAGTCAAAATGCACAAAACACACCATTCTCGGAACACTTTTGGAAGTTGAGATGTCGAAAAAGTACACGCCGTTGTGGCGCGAAGCACTTTTGGACGTTCAGATGTCGTTTCGCGTGGCCGGCGCACGGGATTTTGCACCTTGCCAACAATGAGCAAAACGTGGGCGTTCTGTGGCAGTTTCAAACCTGCTGGCACGCGTGGAACTTTTGAAGAGGATCTGGAAAGATGCATTTTGAGTGGCAGGCGCAGTGCAAGAGACATGTTCATCAGAGATGTTAGGAGGTCAGGGCGCTGATTTCCTGAAAGAGGTTGCATTTTGGAGCATCGGATCTTCAGTTTTGGGAAGATGACACATGCAGCACTTTGTATGACCTGGCATCACTTTTTCGTGGCAGGCGCAGCACTTTACACAGACGGAGTGGAAAAATCGCAAGACGCATTGGCACGAGGCCGTCAGCTCTGCAGTTAACTTTCCATTTTTGAAGGAAGTCTCGCAGAATTGATATGTTTTTGATGTTGTCAATTTTGAAAATTGAGGAAATCTCTCAGATTTGCTTCGTTTTTCATGTTGTCACCTTCGAAAATCGAGGAAGTCTCGCAGAATAGCTGCGTTTTCAAGCTTGCAGATAGACAGATAGATAGATAGACAAGTACAACTACAACTACCACTAGGCCACACCACTACTACAAATACAAATATACTACAGTACGCTACATTACACAACGCTAATTACACTACACTACACTAACTGCATCTAATTACACTACACTACACTACTTACACTACAACTACAACAACAGCTACTACTACCACAGCTACAACTACAATTACACATACACTACACTACACTGCACTACACAAACTACATCGCAGCACACTACAACTACAAATACAAATGCAACTACACTACATTACACAACACTACACTACACTAATTACAGTATATTACACTACAACTGCAACTGCAACTACGATTTCCTACGCTAATTACACTACACTACTCTACAAGTTCACTACTCTACAGTACGCTACACTAGACTACACTACACTATACCACACTACAGTACACAACACTACAGTACACTACAATACACTAGACTAATATGCACTAAACACACCACACCACAACTACAACTGCAACTACGCTACACTAATTATATACATTACATTACAACTACAACTTAAAACTACAACTCCACTACACCGTGATACTAAGTACAATGTACAACCGCAACTACAACTGCACTACACCACACTACATCCAGCAGTTGTGGTGAGGTGACCACTGCAACCATTGCAACCACTCCAAAAAACACAACTCCAACAGCCTTTCGGTCCATCAGTGGATTCGCTGTGCCATCCGTGATTCACAACAACCAACGTCTCCTATAGGTTTCCTATTTTTGAAACTTCCGCCACCGCCTTGTGCGGTATTACTGGTAATTGTGTATGTTCCTGTTCCCTGTTCTTTCATGTTTTGTGGCTGTGTTCCTGACTGTCTCACCCTTAAACTTAAACAGGACAACACAGGATCAACACTAGCATGGGAATCGGCAAGTGACAAGGATTCTACAGAGAGTAAATGACCGAACTAAAGAGGGAAGAAACAACAAGAAAAGAATGGCAATCCAACCAGATTATGCAAAAATTGCAGCAACGAAATGGATTTAATTAAATGGTGCCACTAGAGAGCATGGCATCCCGTTTTGTAGTTTAATCTTCCACAAGAGTTGTGCTCAGTGCCAAGCCTTTGTTTCTAACGACAAAGTGCCCGAATCTGATCACCATGTCAGACAAGTGTCATCAGAGCTACACGGGCAAGTGCTGAAGAGAAGCGAAAGACTCGGAAGACTCGAATTATTCGGAGCATCTTCAATGTCTTGACCTGGGCCAATGTACTCCCAGGCCATCCACTCCAAGTCTATACCAATCTCGCCAGATTAAGTCGGCGAAGGAATGATCTTCCATCTGCTTTTTATTGGGAAAACCCATCCCTGACTTGCAAAGATTTACAAAGCCAAGTTGCTCCAGCAACCACCTGAGCGATTTGAGCTACCGTGACAGTATGATCAATACGTGACATGATCATGACATCATGACATGGTTGCCTCTGAAATAGGCCTTTGGAATGTGCATTGTTCCTTGAAGATCAATGAAGATCGAATGGCAACCCAATGACACGGCTTGCCGGCTGCTAGATATGCTAGATGTATATAAACAGCTTCGCTGCCAACTTTGCCAAGATTTGCCAAGTAAGTAGCATTTGTCGCTCGCACTTGCTCATCATTGTACAGTAGCAGCATATCGATCAATGACCTTGAAAATCTTGAAAGAGGAGAACTATGGACGAAAGCTCAGCAGCTTTCAAACTCCACAGGAGAAAGAGACTATAGCAACAACACAGGAATGCATGACTCATGCAGAAGTGTCTGAATCTATTTACAGTTCAATGTAGAACTGCTATCAACTGCTTGCATCTTGCAGCGCATCTTGCAGCCAGCCACAGAGCTGCGAGTGCCAAATCAAACAAGTTCCAACTCCTTGCGCCAAGTCAGCGATGGAGAATGGAAGGGGAATGAATGGGGAGCACAGGAGCGGAGTCAGCTGAACTGTCGCTGTGTCGGAGCTGTGGGCTGTCCTGCTTTCTTCAGTGAAAAAACGCCGTCGAAGACCCAAGAGGCGCAAAATGACCTCCTTGCAGATCTTGCAGCTTCAGAGATCTTCAGAGTGGCAATTGCAATTGCTTCAATTTATATTGCTTCGAGGGCTGTCGTAATCGTCACCAGACTGAGGTAACCGCAAAAATGAAATAGACATTACCTTGGCAGCTCAGCATTGCTGTAACATGCTCTAACCAAATCTGAATGACATATCATGACATGTCAATGTAGTAGTGTGATTTACGAAGACATACACCTGGGACACCTGGGCCATGACATGCCATCACTGTTTTCGGTCACTTGCAAACTAGGGACAGGCCAGCATCAAATTTGACAACACATCGGGCGTCCTTGGATCGAAAGGAGACAATGAAATGCAGTTAAATAGCTGGTGCTGGAGTTGCTTTAAGGTCTCCTCACCTGCATATTAATTCAGCAAAAAAGCAGCCATATTCAGCCTAGATTCGTCAGTGAAATGGTCAGTGTCTCGGCTTCCCATGCCATCAGGAAAGAATTCAAGATGATCATCACCTCAGGATTCGGGGACGCACAAGGTCACCGGTGATGTTTGAGGAATCCAAGGAGAACAGGAAATCATTTTTTGAATATATCAAACCATTAAAGTTTAGAGTATTTTAAATTACATCTGAGCGCAAGGGTGCAAGCGATCCAAGGGACTGCGGCAAAGCTGTCGAAGACGGGATGCCTTAGGCAACAACCAGGTTTAGATTCGCACTCTGCAAGTCCTTCATGATCCAATAAGCGAGATCTGGGCTGCGCAATGCCGTGCAATGCCGTGCATACACATTAGATGAACTCTTGCCACATCATCTGGCTCAGCTTTCTCCTTGCGTAAGCCTGCCAAGTTCGCACCTACAGTATTTTGTCGTCAGACCATGGTCAGAGCTACAGTTGGTTTCTTTCCACTGGCTTCAGCTGAACTCTCCATTGCATCAGTGCCCAATGCTCTTTACCGTTTGTGGCTGCTTCCGACATTGTACATGTGCTATCATGTGCTGGAAGGCCACAATCACGGGCTGTGCTGCTTTCCTGCACCACCTCTATCTTTGCTGCTCGCCTATGTAGGGCTGTGGGACCTCTCTCTCTCTCTGATGAAGGCGAGCCAAAGCTGAAACTTGGCTGGTTCGTCTGCTGGGCACGTCATACAATATTAAATTATATAATCATTGATTATTCATGATTATTCAGAATTGGAAGTGGAACTGTCCTTTCTCGACAGTGTCTATTTTCTTTTGGTCCTACATGGTCAAACATTACTATGTCCAACGATGATCAAACAGTAAGTATCTTGTGATGCAATCGGGCGCGCGTGTCTGGGCCATGGGCGGCCATGGGAGCATGTCTCTCTCTCTCTCTCTCTCCATCGGCATCTCCGAGAGCTTAGCCAAGGGCTAAAGGAGAGCCATTGGCCCAATGCCCAGAACATCCCAGAACTAATGTGTCAGGGGGGCATGTCCATTGTGGGGTTCCCGTATTGTTATGTATTGTTGACATCAATGTTTGGTGATGTTCGGTGTAATGTCATGTTGTGGCTGGAAGGCTGGTGCTGGATGAGGCCACTCCACGCTCTTTCAATTGCTGTACATTTTACGGCGTTTACGGACTCTACAGCCACCAGATGCCACCAGAATCTTTTGTTAGTGCCATTCCGACATGATGTTCTTCCATGTTCTTCCATTCTTAGCAGGTTCAACATTGGCGGTTGGTGTTGGTCTGACAGGCGTATCATTACCAAATTCGCGTCGTTGCCATTTGATATCATATCTGTCGGCATCTGTCAGCTATTATTCAATTCTGAGCAGTTGCACGGTCCCGTTTGATGTTCAGGCTCTCGCGTGAAGGTCACTAGGGCTCAGACTGGACTATGCGCTTCAAGCTCATTTCACTCTTGCCCTCGGTCTCAATGGTGAGAGAGCGAGATAATGCTAGGATCCTTTTCCTTCAGGCACCGAGCAAAGCTCACCCATTTATTCGCAGATGGAATACATCAAGCAATTTCTTCCATCAACTGGGGCACCGTAGAAATGACGCGCATGTTGCATTGGAGGTGAACAATACAAGCAACCCATTGCCGGACTTGTCAGTGTCCCAGTGTCCTGCTTTTCCTCTTGAGACCAACCTGCTCAACGTTCTGCTGGAGTGCCTGTTCTCGTCCCATACTCACAGCTTCGGTGATCTTCGGTACGTCAAATTCATTAAGCCTCTGCAGCACCAGGGCCTGCTTCAGTCTTGCCACTCTACTTTCCTGTCGAAGCTCTTTGGTGCTGACTGACATGCTGGCAGCCCACCCCGCAATGAACAAAACAATGGATATCCTGTGCAAATATCTGTGCGCGGGCATATGAATGTATATATGCTATACATATATATATACATATATATAGGTATATAATGATAATATATAGATTGTTTTAATGTATACAAAATGTACATTAACAATGCGCGTAAATATGTGTGTCCTGAGCTGGCGCCCGCATTGTCCTTGGAATGCTTCCAGACTTCCATGCTATACTCTGTCTCAGACTTTGACTCTGCAAACAAGTGCTTCCAAGCAACTCATCATTGTTGCCCGTCTCCTGCATGACATGATTACGCGATGCATATGTGACTGAACAAAATCAGCTGCAGGCGGCAATGCGTAGTGATAGATAGTTGGCGGTGTTATAGCCTCTATACGGTATACGCATCTGATTTACGACAGCTTTTACAAGTCACGGCTTGAGGTTTCCAAGTGTTTCCACATGTTTCCGCAATTCGGCGCCTCGCCTCCGCCAAATCGCTTCGCACACTATGCACACTTTCATCTGTCTCCAAGGCTTCAATTGTGATCTCCCCGCATGGAAGAACTGCTGGTTCTTGTTCTGAGCGCGGACCTCACGCTCTGAGGATCTATGTCAAAAGATGTCAAAAGGAAGGTCTGACAGTGAAACCAAATGAAACCAGGTTGATGTTTCTCAAACGAAGCATGCACTGGAGTGGAAGCATGCAACGGTGTGCAAGCACATCTAGCAATACTCCTCCAAGATTTCAAGAGTTTGCGGCAATTGGTGCAAATGGCGGCTACTAGTAGCGTGTAAAGCGTGTCTTCAGGTTGTGCGGTTGTCACTTCTCATAGCGATGTACGAGCCTGTAATGGATTCTAATGAAGGGAGCTGAAACTTCAGAACGAGAGAGGTTGGGTCCATCTTTTGCCACATGCTGCAACCACCTGAACATCCAAGATCACAATAGATCATCTAAATCGATATAATTAATATATAATTAATATTATATAATTAATATTATATAATTAATTGAAATTTAGAGACGCGATCTTCTTGTACCTGGCTTAAGATGCTGCCAAGACTCCCCATGGATCTGCAAAGCCCAGTTTTGACTGAGCCCTGCAGAACCTAGCCGTTGTCTCTTTGCATCCGGTCCAAAAAGACCGAGAAAACCAAACGCATGTCACAACATGGCAGTTAGAACCAATGCACACTAGAAAATCTAGAAATAGAACTGCACTTTTGAGCTGTTGGAAGCATCATGCAAAATCATATGCAGCCAAAAATCGAGGGTCTGCTCAGCAGAGCCTCGCCAACGGCCTCTTCTGCCACGTCGCTGCAGCCAGTCGCCTGGCTTCGGGGAGAGACTATGAGAGACTCCTAAGATTTCGGCTGCGCAATCTGTATTGCAAACTTGTGCCACCATTCTAATGATTCATGACAAAAAAAAAAATGTTCTGTAATGTTCTGTATGCATAAGATTGTATAAGTGAATTTTATTATATTTTATTATTGAATTTTCAAAGAGTTGCTGTTTTTGTTGGTAGCACCTCGGGGAGAATGACTTGGTCAAGCTGCCGCCTCAAAGCCTGGCCGCCAAAGTGCTGAGTTCATTTTATTTGTATATATTAATTATATATTATATATTATATATCTTATTTGTCCGTGATTTTATGATATTTTATGTGCATATATATGTATATGTGTGTGTGTGCGTGTGTGTATCTATTCGTATTTATGCATGCATGCATCAAAATAATTACAATATAAACGTGTATATATATATATATAATTATATAATTATATACGTATTGTAATATAGACATCTTGATGTATACCGATAAACCCTTGTTTTGTGGCGGTTTGCGTTTGTGTGTGTTCAAATGTGTTGACCACATTCACGGTGACTATGTTAGAACAGTCTGTCCCCAGTTCATCGTTGCAAATCATGGTCAGACCTCCATCCTTTCGCATCACCTGTGAACAATGCAGACCGCTTGCCTGAACCTCGTGATGATGAACAGCCACCAACTGAGCAAGAACCTGGGGCTGCTTTTCAAATCTTTTCAAATCTTTTCAATATGTTTCAATGCATTCCAGTTGGACACGCTTGGAACTTCAAACTGTCCCTCTCACACCCACCCTGCGACCAGGCAGCAGAGTCAAACGACTGGCGGTGTGGAGTCATGGCTTGAAAGATTCACCAAGCATGGCCAGCCCAGATGCTATCTGCAGAGTCCATGTCGTGCGTACAGTAGTGTTTATATATGTGGAGTGTTCTGTCATCAATATGGTGTTCCCTCGCGTCATCACCAGCAAAATGTGCGAAGCATTCACAAACGACAAAGGCATACAATAATTACAAAATATTACAAGTATAGACTGCAAATAGAATGGGGCATTTGCCGCAGCACCCACAGCAACAGTTGCCTTAAAGCCCTGCATGAGGATCTGGTCTTATCAAGCTCTGCATTGGAAGTTGAAAACCCTCCAACCCATTAGCTGATGCTATCCATACATCTAGAGCGTGCCACAAATCCTCTTGAAATGGCAGTGCTAAGATATCCCGCATAAGCACAGGCAAAAAATTGCCAAAATCATGGGTGAAATGAACAGGTACTTTGTCAGGACCTGGAAGTTTCTTGGTGGAAAGCTGCGCGGAGCACATGGAGGGCCATTGAATGGTCTCACCTGAGCTGAAGACTTGAGGATTTAAATCACCATCGGTGAAGGCTCAGGAAATCCGGGTGAATGAAGTGGGATGAAGTGGGATGAAGTGGGATGAAGGGATGCACTGCGATGCACTGGGATCCAGTATGCTGCAGCTGCAGTATGCCGCGACTTTCTCTTGAAATGCGCTGCAATGCGCTTCATTGCCCTGCCTCCGCCCAAACTGCTGGAGTCTTTCGGACATCGAGTGCCCAAACCTTGAATCTTTCGGCCATGCACTCTCTCACTCCGTGCTAGTCTCATCATTTCCTATCGCAACGAAATCGCTTTCTGCAAGTGCCGTCAGGTTGCATCATGCAGAGTCGAAGAGGCATGTGCTCCTCCATACACCACCATCGTGCCACTTTCGGTGATTACCTGGCATTGCTTGGCCAAGTTTGATTTATTGCAAATCAATGAGTCGCAAGTACAAAGACTTGAAATGTGTCAATGGTCTGTCGGTGCTTCCATGAAGAAAGTATATAAAAATGGTGTGGTCGATCTCATGAAGAAATTGAACTAACGACTCAGCCATTGCGCTTGCATCCCAAATAAAAATGGAATGTGGGTAGCTGGATTTGATTGGAAATATGCGCCCCTGCATGGCAAGGCACTTCCATTTGGGATCATTTGGGTATCTGCAAGGGCCACTACTAAAGGGGAAGCCGACATTCACCGCAAAAATCGCTGAAATGTATTGTACCCTCTGATAATTTCAGATAATTTAAGATGGCTATGGAATGTTGAGATGCCACCATCTCACTGGGTAGGGCAGGAAAAAACCTTCTTTGAAGGGGAAAAAAAACCTGCCAAAGTACGGGAACCCAAAGCTGCACACAAGTAGGGCTCACCAAAAAAGGATAAAAAAGGTATAGGATATTATAGGATCAGAGAAACTTACGATCTTCGACTGACCGGTACTGCGGTAAGCCCCTTGGGGGCCACGGGTGAGATGCAAAGGGGAAGCTCGAATCCAAGCCCGAGCCACCGAGCCAACCACATGAATCAGTGTCACTGATGTCACTGATGTCACTGTGTCAAGTAGAGTTGGACACAAATTCGTGGAACGGGACTGAATTGTGGCAAGAAATCCCAATGATTTAGTGTCCTCTAAGTGGTGGGTGGATATGAGTGGATGTGCCATGTTTTTTTCCAGCATTTTTTTCGGGACGACTTCCAAGATCTTTTATGAATCCCAAAAGCCACCACCCGTCTACAACAGCTTGTTGTATCTTGCTTAGCACCACTTCCAAAGAATGGCAACGTTTCCGAAAGAATCAATTCCGTTTCTACACTTGAGGTAAAACTACATCGTGACAAGACATACCCTTTTTTACCCAAACAATTTTTCAGCTGAAACTTTCTTGAACTACCCAGATACTTAATAGACGATGCTACTGAATCATGTCAAGGACCTTCCTCATATTTTTTGACTCCCCAAAGCCAGCCAGCACTCCTTTAAAACAGCTTTTTGTATTGAACTTAGCATCACCTCCAAATAATGACAAGGGTTCCGAACAAGAAGAAGAAGAAGAACAACAACAACAACAAAAAGAAAAAGAAGAAAAAGAACCAGAAGAAGAAGAACAAGAACAAGACTAACAAGACCGAGCAGAAGAAGCAAAAGAAGAAGATGAAGCAGAAGAAGAAGAAGACTGAATGACGGAAAGAAAGGAAAGAACGGACAGAACGAAAAGAACGAAAAGAACTGAAAGAACGGGTGAAAAAAACAGAGAACATGGAAAGAACGGAAAATGTGAAGGAAGGAAGGAAGGAAGGAAGGAAGAAAGAAAGGAAGACTGTAAAATGAAGCAGGAAGAAAGAAAGGAATACTGTAAAATATCATCCGCTCTCAATAAAGTCCACTCTTCGAAGATCCTCTCCCTCACCCATGAGCCCAACAACAAAGGAAAATCAAATGCAGATTCATGTCTTGTCAATTTGTCAAAACTCAGTTGGATTCATGACTCATGGCCTGGAACAAGGTTCGCTGAAAAATTGCGTTTCTACAGTCCCCCTCAATTGTTTGGGGAGAAGGTTACACACATAGTAGCATGTAGTAGCCAACATCAGGTGCGGTGACACAGGACGCAGGTGAAAGAATAGCAAATCTCTGCTTGGAGTCTTAGAGTCTTGGAGCGCAAGATTTGACCACCCTTGTAATCAAGGTGCGTAGGCCCAGGTCCATATACACATTTCATAAAATGTATCAATGACGTCTTTGTTTGTCAGCTTGCGCATGTCCTGTGAGAGTCCCAATTCTTGCAGGCATGACCGCACAATGCTGTCCTCTGGCTTGAGGTTTCTGACCAGAAGTGAGCAGTTCCTTCAGCAGCAAGTGATGACAGTGATGACTGACAATGAATTAGTATAAATGTTATAAGTTATAAGTTATAATTATTTTGATTTCTGCTCATCCCCCCCGATTTGCCTTCCAGCCACATCGATGCCGATGCAGCTGCGCAACAAATACGCCTTGGGTTCAATCGAGCGTTTGCCATTGGAAAACGCACACTATCCCCTCTTCGATCCTTTGAGCATTTTGATCTGACCATTGCATGACATTATACCTATCCCTTCCTGTCCGAGAGGCTGTTGGAATAAATGTAGGGGCCACCAACACAGCGTTGACCACCAAATAAGTACACCTCGTCGGAAAAAGCATCGTGCACGAGCGAATGGTAAGCTCCGCGGATAGGGAGTTGTTGAAGAGCGATTGGTGGTTCGGCAAAGGTACCAGAACTGGGGCAAAAGTGCCACACCTCGTTGAAATTGCAATTTTTGCTGAAGCCCCCGCACAGCATGACCCTGAAGTCTGTGGGTCTTTTCAAAGCATGTTTTTCCAGGACACATGCTGAGTGTCCCCATCTCCAAGTGGGTGCCACACTGTCTTCCCCAGGCGTCAAGTCATCCCACTGTAGAGAATGTAAATCCAATGCGATCAAAGATATTTTCACTTGCTCAACTGGCCTGTAGCCACCGATGCACCAAAGCACATTAGCACTTGCCACGATTTGATGCCCAAAGATTTGCTCAGGCTTTTCAAGCTCAGATTCGTTTGAATGTAGGTCAATTTTTGTCCATTGTGGCTGTTGGAATGTCTGAGACACCGAATGGCAGAGACGTTGCTTCTTGGCATGTGCCCGTCCCATAACTCACCAAATCTCACGCAAGCGCAGGCTGACATGGCTTGGCTGAAACTGTTACCAACGTGATCTGACATATGGGGACCCATATGGCTGAGTGTGGCTATGCGCCTGAAGGCCTGAAGTGCTGTCCTCCAAGGCCAAAAAACTGAATCTGTAAAGTCTGTAAAGTAATGGTAAATGTTGCTGTTGGATGTTGTCTTCCAGGTTTGCAACTGACCGCATCATGATGACTATCTGTCGAACCTGAAAAGAAAAATAAGCAAAAGCCCATCAAAAGGCCCTAGTTCAAAGCTTCTAAAACGGCCAACGGCTACACAACCCATAGCTAGGCCACATCTCACACCTATGGATGCCACAAGCATGGGGCGAGAGAAGTCAGGAGAGGCGAAACCTCTGGTGTTCTTGCGATAGCACGATCAGTGACCTGATCAATGGCTAGGCCACATGTCGGACATCTGCTCAATGATCAGAATGGCACTCAGGTGCATGCTATTGACATGTGTTGATCAAGTTGACACTGCAGTGCAGTAAGGTCCATGCAAACATCTTGTTTTCAACTACCTGTGCTCAATGATATCCGATGTTCAACACATGCGGATGATGGTCCCAAATGGCTCGGAGGCATCAGCTGTTCAGTACTCCCAACGTTTTTGGGTGCCTGTGCCAATGGAGGTAAAGTTTCCGGCAAGACTGCCTCATGTGGATGGAGGGTCCATCATTCTTTTTGTTTGCACCACTACTAGTATCTCATGCTGCATCACGGGAAGTCATAGAAATCAATGCTTCCTTCCAAAGACTGTCCAGAATGTTCCAGAACTACACCGCACTTCAGCAACCTTTCCCATGCACTACGGGGATGAAACGGGATTCGAATAGAGCGCAACATCTTCACATTGTGATACATTGCGTCAGTCCCCTTGTATCTTGACTCAGCTCCTAGCAGGTGTTTCTGCAAGCCTGAAAACGTGGTCGAAACGTGGTGCAATTGCCATAGGACCAGATGCAACTGCCCAACAGGGATACAACATCACAGAAAGGGAGGAAGAAGTCAAGTCACTTCAAGCCACTTCAAACGTATTCAAACGTGACATCAAAGGGACGTCATCAACACTTCTGACTGCAAGCTGGATACAGAGTTGTGTAGACGATGGCCGTCTCTGGGTCGAGATTGGGCACCTGTGGAGAAATGGGCACATGCAGAATGACATCCTGGACTTACATGGAGTTACTGCGCTATAATTTAATATAATTTATATTTATTAATATATCTACATGTATGTATGTATGTATGTATGTATGCATTAGAAATTATAATTATATAATAGATTGTTGTTTTATATGCTTCATTGAGTACTGTAACATGTCATTCAATTCATTCTATATATGAGCACTGCATTCTGCGTAGCGCTTTGTTTGCTTCGGCCAGCTGAAGCAGGATTCGATAGGATTCATGAATAGATGATACAAGCACAATCCGAGAACCACCTCTGCCGCTAAGCTGTCGATTGCAGCTTGCGATGGTGGGTTCACGGAGACATCCACATAGGCAGTCCTTGGGAACTCTCCAATCACCTCTGCATCCTCTACTTATCTGCTTCTGCCCTCGTGTGATTCAAGTCATATTCAAGCAAAATAAGCTAATGAGATCGAGATCCAGACGCAACAGCGCCCACAGCACTCTTCACGGTTCCGACCTCGCAAACAGGTGAAGGCTAAATTGGCCAAATCATGCTAAATCAACTAAATTTGCTGTGAGAGCTTGCTATGCGGCCAACGTGCAATCGGAGGTTAAATCATATTAAATCTGTACCACTGGATCAGGCCCAGACGAGTCTCAACAGGTTCTGGCTTCCCACCAGACCCTGGGGGAGCCTGGCACATGATCAAACCCTCACCACTAGAACCCTCGCGATGTCGAAGCGCCGACCGAAGAGATGGGACAATCAGTAAGTGGCATGACATGAACATAAAAAAAGCAGGGATCTGTTTCCACTGCCTATTGTCAATCCTTCACATGGCATGGAAGCATGGAATAGGTTTCTGCCCAGGTGCTTTGTCTTGATGAAGTTGCGGTCGGAGAAAGCAATGGTCAGCTCAACAGGCTCTGCCTGAGATGGTGTCGCCCTTGACCTTTTGAAATGGATAGGAATGCGTAGATACCAGTACAAGTACCAGCACTGATGGCCCTTATGCTGACCAGCGGCAAATTGAGACTCAAAGTCCTGGATGTAGCTGAACTGGTAACGCCTGATGCTTGAACGCAATCAACAAGAGCCCTAGGTCAAATATGCCCAAAGATGTCCCAAGTGTGCATTGGTCTTAAATACTCTTATATATCTTATATAAATGTATGTAAGTGTTGGTTGAGGTCTGTTCAGGTCTACCTTTCCAATGAACTTTCCAACATTTTCCAACTTCAGGATCAGGACTGCATCTAAGGAATCTAAGGCCGTGTCAGAGGACGATCTTCGCTTCCCCAGCCAGTCATGCTAAACAGGAACTCCTTGGCTTCACTGGTGCCTGTGGAAGGCAAAGTTTCCTGGTTTGGTATCTGAAGCACTGAAGGGCACCCATGGGCACCCATGCATTTCCGTATTGCCATGGGTCTTCAGATAAAAAGCAACAAAACCTGTATCACTTTGGATTTTACGCTTGGGCCGCTTGCTGTCTCCAGGGCATTGCCGGATAGGTTGGACGCCTTCGCAGAAGTCTTGCTTTGTGTCTCATTCTCCACCGGACTGAAAACAGTGTGGACCACCTGATCACCTGGGACCGACCCTGTGATCCACAAACACTTCTTGTCAAACAAAAATGGCCAAGCAACCAAGGCCGCCAAGCTGTTGGTACAACCCCTGAGGGTCGCGCAGTCATCACACCACCTGATGGCGGCAGGCCTGGCAAAAGAGTGGAATGCATCTTGGATGCGGGCAGAGTGATCATGCAAATCCAAGCCCTGCCAAGCTGTAAGTGTTTCCATTTTTTTCCCGGTTTTTCCTAATCCATCTATCACTCCGATACCAGTTACTGGTCAGCTCTCACCCAGCAGAGACCCTGCAACACTCTCCACACTGTTGGCATTTAGGGCCTGTTGTTCTAAAAGTGTACTCAGCATATCCACTGGCGTCCTGCGGTCGACAAGGGAAAATACGCTTTTGTCTGACCCGCACCAAAATACAAGAAACAGTCTGGAACTCTGCCGGAAACTACCCTGCTGTGTGTGACCAATCAACGCAAAATGAGACAAATGGGGTCAAATTGGAACAATCGGGTAAAATTAGGTATGAGCAGTACAGCAAGCGGTGGGATCGTGATCGCTACGAGGTAGTATGCTGAATGTCTTGAACTCCACGAGTCTGCCATTGTGCGCGTTCTGGTGGGCAACTTGGAAAATATATGAATATAGACAGACCGGCAGACAGACAGACAAACAGACTGACCCATCTATCTTATCTATATATCTTATCTATCTCATCTATCTCTCTATATGGGTGCGAGTCAAAAATCGGGTATGGATCGCTCCGCGGTGATCCGTACTATGGATCGGGAGTGCTTACGTAAGGTGCCTGATCCGTACCCTTTCGTAAGGGCTCATCATAGCATACAA
>Ga0126342_10012032_pt1 | contig 15447 bp, 14 predicted proteins | sample Cyp1metagenome_FD_92528 | JGI IMG/M metagenome (GOLD analysis project Ga0126342, IMG submission 92528) | Coral microbial communities from Lord Howe Island, Old Settlement Bay, Australia - Cyphastrea 1 metagenome | ecosystem: Host-associated > Invertebrates > Cnidaria > Coral ...
ATAGATAGATATAGATAGATATAGATAGATATAGATAGATATAGATAGATATAGATAGATATAGATAGATATAGATAGATATAGATAGATATAGATAGATATAGATAGATATAGATAATTATAGATAGATATAGATAGATATAGATAGATAGATTAGATAGATAGATAGATAGATAGATAGATATAGATAGATATAGATAGATAGATAGATAGATAGATAGATAGATATAGATAGATATAGATAGATATAGATAGATAGAGATAGATAGATAGATATAGATAGATAGATGGATAGATAGATAGTAAGTATTTAAGTAAGTAAATAAGTAAGTAAGTAAGATAGATCTATGATATACATTGGCATAGATATATCCAGTTGCCCAGTCTTGGAGGATGGTGAGGAGGCCCCGGCTGAGCCCAGCCCAGTTGCTGGTGGGAGCTTCGACACTGTCGAGGACGGTCCACAGGTCGTGCTATGATGGGAACCGTTCCATGCTGGTCAGCTATGTAACATATATTAACATATTATAACGTTATATATAATATATAATACAGTAAACTATAGTACATATAAATAAATATATATATATATAAATAACATAGCTTTCTCATGTAGTCTTTGGACTATCCAGCTTGGCTGGTTCATGTTGGGAACATGGGATCATGAACTTTCAGGATGTCGGGGAGCTACACTCGCGTATTCACGTCCTGGAAAATCAGTGCATCAGACTGCAGACACTTGGACGCACAGATTTTAAGGAACACATAAATCACAGAAAAACTACATTTGCATACATTTGCGGCTTTAGTTTGTATGTTGTCCAATTTCGTTATTTGGGGACTAGCATACCTCCAAGGATGAGCATGTAAGTTTCGATAGTGGAGGTTTGCTCAGTGTCGGTGGCAGAAACCCAAACAACGACCGTCCTTTTGGTGATTCGAGAGGTGCTCTGGATCCTGGCTTTTCCTCACCGGGGAAAAATAAGAAATTGAAAGTTGAGGCTGCAAATGGAACCTCAAAGCATAGATTTGGATGGAAATGAGGCTACTATCGGAAACCAGATCGTTGATTTATTTCTAAGTTGGAAGTCATCCCAACAAGTAGATCAATTATAGGTCCCATATGGTCCCATCAACTGAAAGTCATGGATGGTTTTTGTTTCTCTCAGAGCGCAGGAAGAAGCTGACGGCACGGCCAGTGGTCTACCAGACCCCTGGCGCCAACCGACGACGGGCCGCCAACCTGGCCCGCACCACTGGGATGGTGGGCGTCGTGCGAGACATCGTGGTGCCTGGGTTGCTGCCATGGCAAACAGGGAAAAAATTGAAGATGACCATGTGATATATTGTGATATATGTGTGATATATCATGTGTGTCATTTGCGACTCACTATTCCAGGTTTGGTTCATCACTCTCAACTGTGTAATTTGTCTTACTGTTGTTTGAGAGTTCCACCGACTGATTGCCGGTCCAATGGTGCACCCAAGCTGTCTACACCAATGGTCCAACAGCAGTTCTTGCACCATTTCAGTTGAACCTTGATGGTACCATGTTCTACCTGGTAGTACCTCATTACTTCTTAGGAAGAGCTGCTGCGAAACTTCACTGAACGTTTGCTTCTGCACGATGCGTTTCTTTGGGTCTTGCCCTCAGTGTTTGTAGCATGGCTCGTCTGCAGAGTGTGGCAGTGCGGGTCACACACATCCTAAGATGTCCTAAGAAAACAGTTGCACTGCAGCAGTCCGCACATGTCCCACATGCACAAAGAGTTTCACAGTCCATTCCCAACGCAGTTTCTTTCTGTGTGCTACTACTGTAGGTATTCTACGGCCACCTTTGCGTGCTTTACGAACCTCTGCCCAATTGTCAATATATTTTTCTTTTGAATTGTTAGAACCAGAGATATTGCGTGCTTCGATGTTCTCAGTCAGCGTGCCATTCCGTTTTAAATGCAGAGCTATGAGAGGATCACGTTTAGCAGAAAAGTTATTTTCTGGACGCTTCAGACTTGGTCTTCCTTTGCTGGTGATTGATCTATGTGGAATGATGTTGGATGCAACTGATTGAACTTCATCGAACTTCTCTTGCCTTACTTGTAGCATCATTGTATTGAACTCAGAGGTTTGTGGCACAATGTGGGTTTGTTGCTGTTGCTGTCCATTCTTGGTTCATTGATTTCACAGGTGATCGCTTCAAGTTGCTATGCACAAACTGGAGTCACTTCGTCAACAACGTTGGACATTGACCTCCACTCAAAGCAAGCTTTGCGTGGAATTCCCCCAGGCTGGGCGCGCAATGAAGTGCTTTGAACATTGGGTTCGTGCCTGTTTTGTACTAAATGGATCTAAATGGCACTAATTATATACATGTTCCATCATTTTCCCTAACCAGCTGCTGTCTACAGATTTTGCAGTGTTTCGAGTTGCATTGTTAGTTGACTGAACTTTCCACCAGCCATCGGGTGGCGAACTATCCTTGCGGGCTGAGGTTAACAGCAAGCTTCCCATTGCCCATGCAATGGACATGGGAAAGCCAGGATTTGTTTCGCAGACACAGACGCACGAGTGCAGTTTAGCTGATTTCAAAGAGGCGATGGAATGCCCATCTCCTATCACAGCCATACCCTCAGTGCCGGGCACAAAGTTGGCTCTGGCGCTTCTCGATCGCCTGACACGCTGGAAAATTGTCAATCTTGCCGCCCAGCCCAGACAGACGAGATGCCGTTTTGCTCACCTCGTAGATTTTGGGATATTTTGGTCCGCAAAGAAGGTTTCGTCATGAAGAAATGACATGACTTGGTAATTAAATTTCGTCATTTCGTGTGACCTGAAAGTGCTTCTTTGCAGCTTCAGGTCGATGGGAGAAGCTGCTGACAACGGTCTTGGGGCAAAGGCAAGAACTAGGTGTGAAATGAGGGGATAACAGAAGTCATACAGAAGTCATGTAAGGACCCCGGATTGCAGTTGGACATGGCATTTCTCAAGCCATCCCAGCTAATTAACTCTGATCCAGATTCATGTTGCCATTCACCAACTCTAATTAACAATTAACAAAAGCTTGTTGATGACGTGCGCACTATACAGTATTACTTGCTACTTGTGATTTGTCCATATTTGTCCTATGTCGAGGCTCTGTCATGCTGATATGCTACATTGCATACTGTATCACCTGACTCTTTGTACTTCTCGGCCGGTAGATGACTCTTGGGTTCGACTCGTGCAAGGTGAAAGATTAAAAAAGGATCCGCTGGTCGTGGAGGGGAAAAAAGGCTTTGGTCCAGGTTGCTGGGACTATAGTATCAGATATGATATAGATAGATACAGTATTAGTGTGCTTTAAGAACATTCAGAAGTCAGCGCACTTGGCTGATTTTGTTGAGAAGTCAGCATGATTCCAGATGGGAATCCTCCAAATAGATGCAAGAGACACGTGGAAACCAGATGAAACCAGATAGTCAAGCAGTCAAATGAAGGATGCACGCATCGATCCAGACTGTTGACTGCTGCTAGCCTTTGGGCTCCTGATAATCAAGCCGCAAGTCATGCTGATGTGGAAGAAAGAAGAATGTTGATCCACAGTGATCTCATCACCCAGTGGCTTTCACAAACAAACATGTAGCAATCAACTCAAAGAGTCTTGAAATTGGTCACTTGTCATCCATCTAGGCCCTCCATTTTGCATACGGGCCATTGACGTCTGCGGGAAGGTTGTGCTGTTATATGCCGTCGTCCTGTGAGTGGCAATTCTGCGGAGATGCGAAGGCCATCAACCGCTATGGCTGGAAGCGCCTCTGCCAGGAATGCTGCCACGAGGCCTTGGACGTTTTCTCTCGAGCCATCGAGCTGGATCCGAACTTCGCAGAAACCTACAATAACCGCGGCATTGCTCGTAGAATCGCAGGTGCTAAAGGTGCCTCAGACGACGAAGATGTGGCTGATGCCTTGACTATGCATGATCTTGAAGTCCAGAACAGGTTGCGACAGCTGTCGCAAAATGTGTGTCGGCTGCAACGCACGAGGAGAACCTGAAGGCGAGAAACTTGCGACCCGGGCGGATTTTCTGATCTCCTTTGCCAGCCCGGACAGAGAGGAAAACAATGGAAAACAATCGGATCCTCCACGAACTCAAGGGGGGAGTAACCTATGGTGGAAGTCTTCGCTTCTTTCTGTCAAGTCAATACAGGAATCCAATCGAATAATATCGAATATACCTTTTGAAAAGGGCGTGCCGTTGCAGTTCAATGTGTTGTCTTTTTTGGACCTTGGCCCTTTTGGTTCACGCATTTCTAGATCAAAAGGACCTTCCCGGGGCTTTGTGATGCTTTGTGTATGTTTTTAGCAAATATTATTCACATGACATGTTTGAGCGACTGAGGACCGGTGACCTTCTGCACCGACAAGTCGACGAGACGCTGGAACCCGATTTTTTCAGATTTGGATCAGCCGCGGCAGGCCGGAGAATACCCTCCGTGGTTCAGGCACTACAAGAAGGCTGCGGAAGAAACCAGACATGGACTCCTGATCTTGCAGGTGACGGATGCATATTTGAAGCGTCTCAGCTCAGTTGGACGACTGGTATAATTACTGCGTTTTTTGTTGTGAGGGAACGCGGGGATGTGACAGAATTCGGCGGTGTCTGATGATTTTGCTCGTCTTGCTGAGGTCCAAAGCCTGCCGGTGGGAGTTCGGCTACGTGCGACAGCCCCAGCTTGTGCATGTCTACCTGCCCGGTGGCGACAAGTCACCTGGCAGAATCGTCAAATGGGAGGAGCTGATGGATGATGCGGAGCTTTGCAGGCGTTTGTTTGGAGAGGCTTTGGATCACACATTCCAAGGCGACCTGGATGCAGAAGATCCATATGGTCCAACGCAAAGCACCTTGAAGCAACTCAAGCAGATGGCCAAGACTGCAGAGGAGCAGGAACACCAGGCATGGTGCGAGCTGCCTTTTCGGCAATTGGCTCACAACTTTGCCAAGAACACATTTGGGGAGAAAAGTCTGGAGGCTGTTGAGAGTGCACATGAACTCGTTGCAGTCTACCTCCAGACCGGATTTCCAGACAGGGCCCAAAAAATAGGAGAGGTTTTGTTGCAAACAACAGTGGACAAATTTGGCAAAGAAGATCCCGGAGTAGCAGCGGCTTTGGCAAAACTAGGCATGGCGCATGGATACCTGGGCGACTACACAAAGAAGAAGGACCTGCTCGAGGGTGCCTTGAGGATCCAGGAGCAGTACGGGCAACTGCACATCGAAGTAGCAGCAACCCTGACAAATTTGGCCAGTGCGCATGGGCAGCTGGGTGAACTTGGTAGACAGAAGGACCTGCACGAGCGTGCCTTGACAATCAAGGAACAGCTCTACGGGAAAGAACATCACCTAGTAGCGATGACTTTAAAAGGTTTAGGGATTGCGCATGCACAGCTGGGCAACTTTAGCCAAGTGAAGGACTTGTTTGAGCGTACCCTGAGAATCGAGGAGCAGCACTACGGGCAAGAGCATCCTGAAGTAGCAGCGACTTTGACAAATTTGGGCATTGCGCATAGAAAGTTGGTTAATTAAATCAGTTTATCTCATACATGCAAGCCCGGCGGGGCACTCTTCCTAGATAGTCGTCCCAAAGCCTCAACACACAGACCCGGAATTTGCACATGCAGCATGCATTCAGACAATTGAATGGCCAGGATTGAACTTAGTATTCAGACAGTTTTGGGGTCCGGGAGCGGGAGATAAATTGAGGGAAGGGATTGCAGGATCTCTTCTCTATCCTCAGTGGTAGGCTTGCTGCGTTCAGGTCTAGCTTTGATGATCAACTTTGTTTACCCTCATGGTTAATTGCTTCATTGGCATTCATTGGCTACATATCATAGCTACTTGCAAGGAAACAGAATGTCCGAAACCTCGAGAAAATCAGCACCCGGCAGAGCACTTCCACAGCAAAGCTGACCCTTGTCCCTCTTGAGCCAAGGCTGCAGGCATCGGGCATCAATTTGTGTTACTGTGCGGTAGTGCCATCCTCGGATATTCTTCAAAGGTGACTGGAACAATATCAGATGTGAGCTGCGTACTTGAGTTTTGTTGTCGTTGTTGTTTCAAAAGCATTGAAACTTATCACTGAGTATATAGTTTCTAAGTCATGCAGTTATTGGCAATCCAGTTGCATTGATTTCAATAGGCGAAGCTTTCGTTCAAGTCGGTATGATATACAGTGGTCAGTTGCAAGAAGTTGCTTCCTTGCAAACGGCTCGTCAACAGCTTGCCCAATTTAGCAATTGATGCGATTGCATTGCAAACCAGCAGCCATGAACATGAGAGGTTCCTGCAGATAGAGAAAGGAGCCAATCCTCCTTCCCTCAATTCTGAATCATACTGGTACTGTCAACTCGCTGTAGATTAACAAATATAGAAAAGCCAATTTCAGATAGCCTATATAATAATATAGCTTATATTCCTTTGCGCTTTTGTTTTTTTGGGGATTCCATGTGTTGACAAACCAGTGACTAGTAGGAAACCAGTGACTGGAAAGCCCCAGCTTCTTGGTGTCCACAATGCCATGGACAGCATTGATGCTGCACGCCAAAGCTGGGAGCGATGGTTCCTCCTTTCTCTTTGTTCCAAGTGCTGCGTTTCCAGTTGTATTTCTTTTATCATGGGGTGTATGTATATATGTTATATATATATATTTATTGTTATATTATATCATTTATATATTCATTAATTCATATATACAATCACTGTATATCAAAAATGCCATCATATACAATCCATCAATATATATATATGTATATATTGTTCCACCATGCAGCGATGCGGCTGGAGGAGTCAGAGCACCAGGAGTTGCTACGCTCCGAGCGAGTTCTCTCAGCCTTGCGCCAAGCGCAGCAATCACTGCAGAAGCGCCAGGAGAGACTGAAACTGGTGGTCGGTTTGATGGGTTGATTATTAATATATTATAATTATATATTTATAATTATTTTTCATTAAATATATGATATTATATCACATGCTTTCATGTGTTGAAATAGGATTCAGTTATTATGTATGCAAAAACCTAATATGATGTCGTGATTATTTGTTAACATGGAAGTTCCGCTAGCGCCAGGATGAGCTCTCCGAGGAGTGCGACAGTCTCCGTGCAGAGGTGTGCAGCCCAGTGCCATTGAAGCCAGGCAATCTAGGGCCATTTTGATGGCTATCCAATTGTGAGGTCCAAGATCCAATGGATTGAGATTGGAATGATGATTTGGACCTGGGAGTTTCATTTGAATAGGGGGCATGGACACCATACTGTTTACATCACTTCACTTGTAGATGCTGTATGTCGTTAAATCCAACTGCAATGCGTGAAGGCCATTTACATTTCAGGCGCCAATATAGAAGGCTCAGCCATGATGGACGCGGCGCTTTGATGAGACATGTCTCGGCATGTCTCCGGCTCCAGCACCGGTGAGCTTGGCGGCAATGAAAGCTCTGCAAGCGTCGCAGAGTCCAGTGAAAGTGATGATAGTACCAGTAGCACAAACGAATCAGGGAGGTGCTGTTGCTGCAGCAGAGCCAGTGATTCAAGGGAAGCTGGTACCAGCACGACTTGTATGGTTTTTTTGGTCGACGTCCTGAACGGCATCTCTCAAGTTTGTTTCTTCACAAACAGCTGCGCTGGCGTCGTGTTTGTGGTGGCCATCCTGATTGGAACCCCACGAACTGCTGTCATCCTGGGCCTTGTGGGTGTTTTTTCTGGTACCAGCTTCAGCTGGTGTTTTGGCCTTGATGTGGAGGCTCGGAAGGATGGCACCTTGGGTTACAATGCCACATTGGTGGGTTGTGCTTTTGCCTTCGCCATCCCTGACTTTTGGTGGGCTGTTCTGGCTACAGTTGGGGCTGCAGGGATGTCAGCCTTCGTGGCCGCGGGGCTACTGAAGGTCATCAAACCTCAACTGACGTTGGCTTTTAACTTTGTAGCGCTGTCTACGCTGGCTTTCATCGATCTCAAGGGCAATCATGGTGGGACAAGAGTTTCGGGCTTCACCTGGAACAGTGTTTTGCCTCAGATGAATGGCGTGGAATGCTTGGCAGCCATTTTGAACGGTGTGTCGCAAATCTACTTTGTTTCCAGCCCAATCTCTGGATTCATTATCCTTCTGGGAATTGGCTTGGCGAGTCCTTTCATGACATTCAGCACTCTTTTGGGCTCCCTGGTCGCTACGCTCTTAGCGGCCGGATGCGGAGCAGATCTCCCACGCATACAGAAGGGAATTTGGGGGTACAATGCTGCTTTGACAGCCCTATGGATCTCCTTTCACTTCAAACAAATGGGATACATTCCTGTGCTTCTCCTAGTTTGTTGTGGAGCTGCAGCTGCTACAGCAGCATTTGCTGGAATGGATGTGGTGGTTGAAAGGACACACGGAGTTGCGCCTTCTTGCTTCACTCTGCCGTTCAACTCGGTCGGTTTGTCCTTAGCGGCCCTTCAAAGTTTAATTAAGGGCATTTACGCAGTCGCACAGACTAAGCAGCCATCGCCGGAATGTGGGGAGCAATGCTAGGCCAGGCTTCAGCAGATTCCACAGTTGGTTAGGCTTGTCATCTTATTAGATCAGCTGCCAATTTCATGCAAGTTCCTAACTTGACATATCAGTTCCATGGGAGCAATGGACATGTTCAAGGCCCACAGCCTGGGCAGCCCCCCAAACCCAGCAGCTAATGTGGCACATACACCAAAGTGTGTGTTGAAAGCCGGGCTTGATGAACCAATCGCATTCGGCTTGGCCACGGATAATCCTCCACTTGGCAAAAGGAAGTGCAGTGTTTGGACGTCACCAGAAGTCATGTGAAGTCACCCTAAACCGGACAAACACCGAAGAACATGGGCACCACAGGTGCACCTTTCCCATCTTTCCTTGTGAACGCTAGCAGCAAAGGTTGCCAATGACCCTCGGGTGGCAGCGTGCGTGGCATTGGAACGTGACATTGAGGCCTTGGGAGCACCGGCTGACAGTTTTTTGTACTTAATTAATCAATTTAATCATGCAAGCTTGATGACTTAATGACTTAACGGTCATACATTATACATAATTGTGCCATTAAAAAAATAATTTAAACCATATCACAACATGGAAAAACCTTCGCCAGGCGCTCCAATCGACACTGGAAAGCTTCGGCCCCAAGAAGTTTGCACTGGTGCGCGAGCAACAGGCTCAGCTTGAGGCCTTCACCGGAGTTTCCGAAGTCGGCCCCTGGGGTGGGACAGACAGAAAGACATGTGCTGAAGGAAAAACTGAGTAACTTGATTCATTTTGATTTATCTTTATTTATCCTGTTTCATCTTGATTCAGTGAATGATTGTATTGTAAGTGAATAAAGTGAATAGGTTGGCAGTACTGACATGTATATGATACTCTACATTGTACTTCATGCACATATAGCGATAATCTTGCAACTTAATACTAGCTGCACGCAGGCAAATGGTGACACATTCCATTCAAAACCTGAGGTAGGCTCGTGCATTCAAAACCTGGTTCAGTTCTTGATGAATCTAAATGATGGTCCCTTGGATGGGCAATACCCAGCTGACTGCTGATTTCAATGGCTACAATTCTACAATGGTTTGGCAATACCCAACTGGTTGCTTGTGTTTGTAGTGAGAGATAAAGATGAAATATGATAAAATCCCAACCTCATTATTCCCCAAACACATTGTCAGCTAGGATCTACTAAACTTGTTTGAATGCACACGTGCAAAATCAGCCCTGTTTAGGCAAGGGAGCTGATTCAAAGCTCACAGTTTTACAATGAATGTTTTACGGTTATATAATAAGTATGATTAATTATGCTCAAATCCCATCCTCAATCATCTGATGTCAAATCCCCAGTTGTATTTTCCATGTGTCAAATACATATCCGCAGAGTTGAATGGCAAACCAATACACACCTACCACTTGGAATGGCATGGTTTATGGCTTGGGGCTTAGCACATTGAATCCAGGATCAGCCCCAGGCCATCGAAACCCATGGAGCTCGGGAAGCCGCAGTCCGGCAGGAGCTTCAGGACCTGGAGAAGGCGCATCGTTGCGATTTTTGTGGCGATTTTTTGGCAAAAAAAAAACGAGATGGTCCTGAGATGTCCTGAGATGGTTTCTTAGATTTCTTAGATCAGACATGATGAACCAATTGTCCACATCCACTTTGTCGTTTAGCGAGAGGCACCATTTCTGGACTTTTCACCAGCAAGACATGATACATGTTTTGCCAATCAGGAGCGAGATTTGGTTTTTGAAAATCTGAAGAGTTAGCATTTTGAAAATGGAACAATAGGCCGCACCTACCCCTGTATGAATCATGCTTACAGTACAGCGCCCCACAACATCTTTGATTCCCAGCCAAGTATGTGTCCTGCGATGTCCTAGTGCCTTTGAGGCTGCATCTTTCCAAATAGAACATCATAGAACCCATTGAAACATATTATATATTATATTTGAACTTAAAAACAATAGGAAATCATAGAACGTCATAGAACCATCAATAAGCATTTCAATTGCAGTTCTGAGGCTGCTCTTATCCACTGAGGCGGAGCAGCTTCTGCAGAGTCGCTTGGCAGCTAGCAGATCCAGGGGTGCAGAGGTGGAGCAGCAGGCGCGGTCCCTGGTAGATATGGAGGTGCTTCTCCGTGCAGAAGATGAAGCACAAGAGCTGAAGTTGCAAGTGGAAAAGGCTGAATTGGAAACATCAAAGATGAGGCAAAACTTGGCAGAGTCCTGGGTGACAGACGCTGCAGATGGCTTGATCGGCGATGAAATGGAACATTTGGAAGAGATGGAGCGCAACCTGCGGTGGTTAATGAAGACACAGCAGGCCGCTGACACCGAGAGGCAGTTGGTGGAGCGTTTGGAGCGCAAAGAGGGGACGCTACAGAAACGCCTCCGCGAAGTGAGCGAAGAGAAAGCCACGTTGGCCTCGGCCCGGGTGGATCTGGGCGATGCTGGGAAGGCCATGAGAGAAACCATGGCATCTCAAAGCGAGGGCTACGTCCGGCAGCTCACTGGCTTGGAAGAAGCGCGGCGCATCGCCTTCTCGGAACGAGTGAAGTTGATGCAGGACTGGGATGGTTTATGGATGGCTTATGGATGGCTTGGGCTACAGCTTGGATGTTTTGAGCACAGCATTGTCTTCGATCTAGGAAATGTTCACACATTTGCAATCATTTGCCACGTTTCGGTTCACCCCTCTTTCAACAGATGGCACGAGATATCAACAGCTTAATCACGCTCACTCCACCAGACTGATATTTCCCTCACTGGGCTTTCAATCAATGCGCAATTGACAACCAGCACCATGATTAGACATCCCCCTTTGCTTTCATCGTGGTGGTGCCGTAGCAGGGTTTGCAGGACTGTGCTGATTTGCAAGACACACTGGACAAGTTGGCTGCCACTGAACGTGGCGGTCCTTTGATCCAGGGGCGCCACACCAAATTGCAGGCCTTTGACGCCAAGGATTGTGTGTGATTATGTGTGGTTCCTATGTTTCTGCGACCTGGTTGTGATCTATGTTCTGGCGCCACGCATGATTGGGTTGACCTGTATCATTATTTTGTTGACACCAACAACTTTGAGAATTCTGGCCCCCGATCCATGTTGATTCCGTTTAAATGCAGCGAAGATGAAAAAATGCGGCGCTTGCATGGAAGTGCCAGGCAACTTGCCGCAGTGTTGCAGATGAAAGTGGGCGCCTACGAGTGGCCCAGCTATATATTTTCAGGGCTCCTGGTTTGTTTTGACGGAATTTGAATTGATGGGAGCAGAGACTTATGATAGACACTGATACTGTGAGCAAGTAGCTCAGCACCGCGCCGCTGTCCTTGAGGACATGAATGCAGTCCTTGGCGAATTACTGCTGAGTGATGAGCTCGTTGAGAACGCGGAAGCCGAAGATGAGAAAGACATGGCCTGAGCCGCAGCTTCCTCCATAGCCATGCAAAGTCCCTCACATCATGTCATTTTTGAGAATATCTCAAATTTGAATATTGTTGAGAATGCATGCATTAAGCACATGCAACTTTCGAAGTTCCGTTTGGCAAATGTTCCTGGTATGAATATGTTTCCGTCGAAGGTCATGCGTGTCCTAATCTTGCAGAAGAAGTTGCTGGAACGCCAGGACGGTGGGGTATTCGAATGATTTCGGATGTTTGGCAATTTAACAACAGGCTTATACAGGCTTCAGGCAATGACTTTGCCAGGCTGATGGGCTGCCAGTTAGGTTTGTCTGAAAAGAGGCTGCCCCACTCCATCTTTCATTTCCATGCTCATCATGCTCTAAAGCCCAAGTTTCCTCATTCAAATTGCCATTTTTTGGGAGAAAATCATCATGTTTGGACAGGTCTCTGTTGGCTCAACAGTCCTGGCCTTGAGGAGTCCTACCATTCCGAGCAGCAAAAGCTCCTGGAGAGGATCCGAAGTCTGGAACGTGCAGCCGCACCTGGGACTCAACAGTGGATGTGCGGTGGGTCACAATTGAGGCCATAAAGGGCAACAGATTTTGAGAGATCCCTCGTAGATTCCTGACTTCTAGTATACTAGATCTATATTGAGTATACTGGTGTATTATCTTTAGTTTCAAGATGTTTTCAAGTATGTTTTTGTGCTCATGTTGTCATAAACGGTGCATATTGATGTCCTTCTTTTGGCAATGCACCATCCCATACCTCCAGATCCCCCACATCATCCATCATCATCCCACATCCTCAACGTGTCTTTTCCGAGCGCAAGAGTCGGCGAATGAATCGAAACTGTTTGGACATCGTTATTTTTGTTGCATTCGACGGTTCAACTTTGTGCAGGGCGTGCCGGTGGAAGTTCCAATTTTTGGATGAGGATGGCAAATTTTTAGTTCCAACATTGAGCTGCCAAAAGTCGATTCATTCTTTTATGTTGACCTTTTTTCTTCAGGAGCCCAAGCCAAAGGTGTTCCATTTTTGTTCGTCACAGTATGCCACAATTGGAAGGGGCAGCACTTCAACTTGTGACAGCCTGATGCGCACCCTGTATGTTTTCTTCCTCGGTCTTTGAGGCTTTGCCTGGGACTGCGGAGGCAAACACTGTCCCCGCAAGTTCTCAGGCCCGTTCTGACCGTTCTGGTTTCAAAATCAGTCACGCGTGCTTTTTCTATTGTTAACATATTACACCTTCCGAGCCTGCACTCAACTTGCAAAGGCCTCCTGAAAATGACCAATCAGCACCGTAAGCAGATGTCAGATGTCATGGGATGTCAGAGGATGTCAAAGGAGTTTGCGTTGCAGGACGGCACACCTCAAGCTGGCCTAGCAGCAACCATCAAATCCTGCGTTACGCAGTGGCGGGACGCCTTGACACTCGAGCGGCACATCGCATGATAATGGTCAGCACGGAATCTGCATACTGCTGACTTTCTGGAAGAGCACAGGTCAATATCCAGTTCAAATCAGAGATGGAACCATTTTAAGTCATCATTTCACAAATCCCCTCGCGCTTTCGCTGAGGAAACCAACGTGAGAGCCTGCGACCCTGATACCAAAGGCTTGAAAATCGAAAAGGCTGCGAGATTTTGCGGGTTAGCAGTCTCATTTGAACATCAGACTGCTGTGGTTGCTTTTAGAAGCTAAGAGTAAGCCTGGGCTTCAGCGTCCCACCCGTAAGTTGAAACAAACGTTGTCAAGTTGTCAGTTTGTTCCTTGGCGGCTAAGGCGTTCAACAGCAAGATGATTCATATTGAAGATCTATATCGAAGCATCGAGGGTCATCCGGTGCTCCATTGAGATCATGAGCACGTGCACGGGGACAGGATGCCAAGCCGCTAAAACGAAGGTGGGAGATCCAACATCCTTGCTGTTAGGCCTCATGACATTGACAAACTGCACCCAAGAAACCACCATGGAGCCACTCCCACTAGCACAATCATTCTTCGTGCATGTTTGTTTTGCATATTAGATCATATTAGCGGACTCAAAACGGATCGTGCCGCACAAGCCAGATGATGTCATGGTGGGGGCTGAGACCGATGATGACAAACCTCGCATCAGCCGACTTTCTGGGTCAAGTTCAATGGCGGTCGCTCCACACGTGCTGGGGATCCTTCATTGCAGTCATGTGCCACGAACGGTTGCGACATCACATTTCAGCTCACAACATCACAGGTGCTGAATTCGGACTTGGTCAATTAGTTGGTTACATCATGTCAGTTCCCGTCAGAGCTACGCTGATGCCGACCAACTAGGCATCAGTATGGGAGACAGTCAATGCCTACGTGAGTGGAATGACCATGGTGAGGCAAGGTAGGGCTGCAGTGCCCAAAGCAATGTGAAAGTCCAAGCCAAAAAGCCCAGAGGGCGAAGGGGAAGCAGTGCAGATGAGACATCCTGAGGTGGAAATGGCTTGCAGAACCGTGCTGCTAGCTGCTGACATGCCTGGGTACCCTTAATTTTTTCCCGGTCTGAAAGGATACATTAGAATGCATTAGACCTAGGCGAGACGATTGGAAACCCCCAAGAGGGAAGGTGATGGAGATAGTTTGGCCAAGCCACGTTTCTTTGCCTTTTTCCTGCTGAGCAGCCAAACTGGCCTGTGCAGGCTACTGGCTCAAGCCTCAAGACCCAAAGGGCATGGGGTAGAAGACCTGTAGCCGTGCAGCCAGTCCAATAGTTTAGTCCAATGCTCAGTGCTACCTGCGGTCACTGAGGAGTGTCATGTCATGACATCCTCTGAACAAGTCGCGGGGTCCATTGGAAATATTGGAATTTGAGCGGATCTTCCATGATCTCATGATCTTCCATGCTGTGTGAATTTATGTTTGCTCATGTGTTTCATGCAGCGCCGTGAGGTTCAAATGTCGGAAGAGGAGCCAAACTCGCCGCAAGGTCGGGAGATCAACTGCGGCTCAAAGATTCATGCAGGGTACCCTCCAGAAAAGTGTAACTAGTAAACACATGTAAAATATGGATCTATATGCAATATCCATCAATATCCCCTATGTGTAGATGATTTGCATGACACATTCGAACATGGAACTTTTCCATTATTTTACATTGCCATTTCGGGTAATTAGTTCATGGAGAGCGTCCAGTCGCAACATGTCGCATGTCGTAACGGCATCCCACGTGGGATTTCCAACGCACATTGCTTTGAGATCTTTGAGGCGATGGGGTGCAGAGATGTCCCATGCATTTGGCAGCTCAGCTGTTAAACGAGCCCCAAAAAAAAAACAATTCTCAGACCCAGCCTGCCGCTGTTGATTGGAATGCTTTGGTGAAGTTACTGAAGTTTGATTGTTTCATATTGTTTCATATTGTTTCATATTGTTTCATCGAAGGAAGTTTAGAAGTCAAACTTCCGACAATATGGACAGATGAAAAGCAGAGTAGGGGAGAGGCAGAGAGAAGAGGAAGATTAGAAGAGAGAAGATGAGAAGAGAAAGAGTCAGAA
>Ga0126342_10012033_pt1 | contig 15446 bp, 14 predicted proteins | sample Cyp1metagenome_FD_92528 | JGI IMG/M metagenome (GOLD analysis project Ga0126342, IMG submission 92528) | Coral microbial communities from Lord Howe Island, Old Settlement Bay, Australia - Cyphastrea 1 metagenome | ecosystem: Host-associated > Invertebrates > Cnidaria > Coral ...
ACATCAATCAACATCAATCAACATCAATCAACATCAATCAACATCAATCAACATCAATCAACATCAATCAACATCAATCAACATCAATCAACATCAATCAACATCAATCAACATCAATCAACACATCATCATGAACATTGTCACGTTTAATCCCTGGCATCCAAGGGTATCAGTTTGCCTCAGGGCCTTCGATTGTCAGAGTGGGGCCACTATCACCTGGACAAAAACCAAGCAGGCCTTGGGGGCTGTACATCTCCAGACGAAGTTGAGTAGGACATTAAGTACATGATCATGATTGATTTCGCATGAAATCAGCTTGATTTAGCATGATTACTGTCCCAAATTTCAATTCCAACAAGGGACACTCGGATTTTGACATGTGAAAGTCTAACACTTTTCCATGACGCCCCGTGACGCCGCGTGGAGGCTTTCTGCTGTTCTCGCTTTCGCCTGGGTTGCGGCAAGATGTTGACGCCAGTGCCGTACGACTGCACCGCAGGCGCGTGTTGTTCTTTGGAGATCTCCGTGGATGGGAATCTTCAAGATTTCAAGTTGCGGTCTTGAGATTGGAATTTGCTGATACGGATATGGAAGTCGCAACTCATTACCCTCTTGTGTTTGGTTTTTGGTGGATTGCTATTTCGCAGAAGTCTGAATTGTTACAGTTAAAGCCAAGGCTTATAAGTTACAAGACCCCAGCGGCTGGATCTCTGTGGATCTCAGACCTCTGTGAAAAATACCATGTTTCACAAGCAAGGCGCAATGCCTTCTTTAAAATACACCTTGAACAACTAGCGTAACTAGCAGCACACCCAGATCAGTCAGAAAATTCCAGGTGTCAAGCGATGGAAGACCGGTTGGTCTGACTCCAAGAAAGAGTGGTGCTGCGAGGAGCCAAAGTCTCATTTTTGTTTGTATCTTGGTGCAGCAAGACAAGCAACCTGCTGAACTGGAGTCATGATGAGTCAGTGTTTCCCTGGGAATTTCGCCACTCCCTCTCCAAAATGAAGCAGTGGATGCTACGGTCATGCTGGTGCCACTGGAGGAGTTCAAGGTCGGCTGTCCGCACGAAAGTTCCGACTTTGACTGCCAAGCGGGCTACGACAATTGGAAGGTGGGATAGTAGTACATTACTGGAAGACGGTGGTAGTAGTCGTCAAGGGTATTGCTTGTGATAATCGCTGAAAGAATGAGGAAACTATCCTTGGAGCTGTCGTCTTTTGGAAGGGGTTGAATTGTTCAATGTTTTTGGGCGCACCTATCCATCTCTTTCTCTTTTCGACTTTGTTTAGGATTCATCAAGAACTCAAAACCCCAAACTTGGGTAGCCGTTTCCCGTGAGTTTGGGACTCAAATGGGAAATGACTTGTTCTCTTCATCATTTTGGGTTTTCTTGTTCTCCTGCATGGTTTGTTCAGGGCGCTTTTTCCTATTTGCATGCAGTTTCACGAACTGCAGGTGGGCTGGTCCATGGACAAGATGCGGTACTGCTGCGATACCCAACAGCGTCAGGATGCCAATGGGGGATGCCGGATGCCCACAAAATATCATAAAACATGGAACACGTGATGATTAACCAGTGAGACAGATTGAGGTACCCTATTTGCTGACAAACTCAATTGATCATAGCTCTATATATATATAATACTCATTATACATCTACATAATGGAACACATAATCATGATGAAATTTGAGGAGCACGCAGCTGGCTCAGGTGGTTGCATGGCTACGACCACCACTCCGATGTTCGACTGCCATGCCGGGCTGAAAGATTGGGAGGCCCGGCTGAGCCACAAGCTGAGCCGTGGCTGACAGAGTTTTGTTGGGTGATACTTCAATTGATGGGAACTGATAATATCTATATATATATATATCTAATATTAATGGCATTTAATGGCCTTAAATGATTTTGTGATACATCAATTGATCCACCAATTGATGCAACAATGGGGACAAAAACAAAACAATCCACGAAGATCTGGGACTCCCGGCCTCGCATTCCAGGCCGGATGGTCCCATCCCAAGAAGCTCTGGTGCTGCCAGCGCGAGCAGCGTGGATGTGAGGGGAGCCCAGGGGGTTCAACAAAGGGTGCTGGGTGCCCCAGGTCCCCGATATTTTTCCCTGGGGCTGCCCCGAAAAAAGATGATGTATCCCCAAATCTACAGTAATGGTTTAGAAGTTTAGAACATCAAATTTTCCCGGCTAAAATGGCAATTCTATTGGGAAGACCCCAGTTCTGGCTGGTTCTGGGCAAAACCACATGTTTTTTTTCTCACTCAGTTTCCTTGGACGCCGTCAAAGACATATGGGATTTCACTAGACGATGAAGCTACAAAGGGCACATTGGGGTGAAACCGCGACAGAAAGTTGTCCCAATCCAAGGTCCACTGACCACCACCGAGCAATATGACTGCTCGGAGGGAGTCAGTGAGTGGAAGGACCCTGGTGCCAGTGGCTTTTCTGACATCCAAGGCTGTTCAAAGGTGATCTGGAAGCATGGGAAGATTCATAGCAAAACATATGACATTTGGCACATTTCAAACTGCCATTTTTTTTCTTGAAAGAGTCAACATTTCTTTGAATCCCGACTTTGTCTCAACTGCGTTTCTTCCAAAGTTGTGGCGAGATTGCCAAGCGGCAGGAAGCTTGGTCGGTCTTGAAGCAGCAGTGGTGCTGTGAGCGCCACAGCGTTGGCTGCGTCCACACAACGGTACTACCCTTCGATTGCTTCGCTGGCTTCAGAGTCTTGGCTGCCATAGTGCCATGCTCCAGGAACTGAAAGATGGAGGTGTGTCATGCCCATATCCCCAAAAGCTGTGACATCTCGAGTTCTGATCCTTTGGATTTTGAAGAGCTGCAAGTTGTGGCTCAGGTGAGTTGCACTTGGCGTGGACCAGCATGAAGAAGGTTCCCATGACGGTTTCAGTGGTTTGATCATGATTTTCAGACTAAAACGACCGCAGAAATTGCTGACCCATCCCTTATTTTCAGAGCCACCCACATCTCATCTTGTGAGTTAATGTTGGTGAAACATATCTCATAATCATATGGAGTATATAATATCCCACAATCTGCCCTTAACAGATATGTATATATATATGTATACATATGTTTTCAATTTTTAATCAAATCAAACTTAAAGGGAATATTACCGAGTATTATATCAAAAAATAGATTATATCCAAAAAACGGGATACTGTAATGTTGGGTAACCCAACAATAAACCTACCATTTGGGGATTTCTTCCGCGTCCAGACCTGGTGTTGTCACCACTTCCAACGGGGCTGCGTCTCCACCACGATGGTCACATCTTTGCCGTATGACTGTCCCTTGGTGCGAAAGTTTCACATGGGGGAGCGCAACCAAAATAGGGGATATATATATATATTAATGGAGTAAACTTTGGATGATTTATATCAGCAACAAATATGCAAATATGATGGCCAGTTTATTAATGGAGTATTCTTGGGATGTGGATACAGTTTCAAAACTGGTGATACACCGTTATATACACCATTATACCCCCAATTTGTGGCAGTGCTGATGGGAAAATATAAGATGATGATGGTGGTGGTGGTGATGATGATTACATAAGTGCGGATGTCGGATGGAGTACTGTTTTTTTTTTTTTTCACAAAACGTGGTGAAGGAAATCAACCAGCCGATGGATGTTGATGAATCGTGATGACGGAAGTCAAGTTAGTCATGCAAACCATCTCATTTCCTTATTTGGTTGTGATTCTGATATTTCACTTGTGTCAGGATTTAACTTGATACAAGGAGTGACGTCCTTCGCCAATGCCTGGCTCTGTTGGATATTGAAGCTCAGTGGGGTTGACGCTCCAAGACTCGCCAGATGTTTTTTTTTCATTTACTGACTTGGACGAAGGGAAAATTGACACCTCAAACTTTGGCGATATTTGATGAATCCATGGCCTTCCAGAGGATCCCAAAAAGTCAACTCAGAGATGACTATTCGATGGGCACCCAAATTTTTTCCATCGAGGCTATGCGGGCTACGAGCGGTGGAGAACAGGTTGGTCAGATGCCAAAAAGCACTGGTGCTGCGATCGTTTTGGCAAAGGCTGCCCACACAAGGAGAGAAGCGTCGAGTAAATCTCGATGCGAACAAGGCTTGTTAACCCATTGTTTGGTGAATCGCTTTCTCTCCTGATTCGTTTTACCCACGCCCCATTGGTCCTTTGGTTGGTTGTACTTCGATGGCAGGAGGCCACTGTGCCCTTTGACTGCGAAGCAGGCCTTCCTCGTTGGGAAACGCATCTCGACAGATAGTATAACGGAGGTATTCAGCCAGAGGCGGAAGTAGTGTTGCCTTTTCCCTTTTTCGTAGGACATGCTTATATTTTCTTATGATTTTGCTACCTATCCAAACCACGGCCTGGTCTGTGTGCGTAAACTTTAGTTGCGTTGCGTGGGGTACACTCTAGCGGCTAGCGAGTGATGGATCTCATGGTCTGAGAACCAATCCTTCAACATTCACCAATCTCTTGAAGATGGCATTTTGAAACAATCCGAGGGAAAAGGTGATCCTGATTCCCAACAGAGATTAAAACAGAAAGCCTACTGACTGTATTTGGAGATTTTGGAGACACCCATACCTCGGAGTCTTGGAATGTCTCGGGTGTCTTCTGAGGGGTTGGACCACTGCCAAGAAGCGTTGGTGTTGTGTTCACCGGAAGCGTGGCTGCGATCCTTACGATTGTCGCCTGACAGTCAGGGGGCTGTGGCTGTGTCTCTGGGACCTTGGGTATATAGAAACTATGGGGTGTTTTCCTTTTAATGTGTTGTATGTGTTTTTTGTTTGCATTGAACCTAGCAACTGGGGGGTTCAATGTTACAGAATTCAGCCAAAAGCTTCGATCTAGAGCATCCCTGAAGCTGCGGGCTTGTCGCCCCAAGGGGACGGTCGCAAACACGTGCAAACTCTGTATTGATTGTAGGAAACTATATATATATAATATCCTCCAATAAAATCCGCTCAGCTTTCAACACAGTGCCAGAATCCAGACCAGTTGGATGACCATTTCGAATAGTCTTGGGCCACTCTTAGTGCTGAGGCGACTTTGAATACGAGACCTGGAGAGAGACATGGTCCTTGTCCAAACAGGCTTGGTGTTGTGAGCCCTGGCGGCAGTTCCTGTGTTGTAAATTGTATTTTTTCCATTTTTTTCCAATGCGATCTTGTTGCCGTAGTCACGATGATCGTGATGATGATGATGATGATGATGATGATGATCATGATGATCATGATGATCATGATGATCATGATTACAGTATTATTATGACTATTGTTGTTATTGTTATATATTACTAGTTATTACTATGTACTATTGCTAAAATGACTAATATCACCTATTATTATTATTATTATTACTATAACTATTATTATTGTTTTTCTAATATTACTATCATTATTACTAATATCGTTAGCATGACCATTATCAACCATTATCATTATACGAGAAATAGCTATGTTTTTGGACACTAAGGACTCGACGAAGCGCGGCTGTCCTCCGCCAACCACCACAGCTCCCTTCGACTGCAGCGCTGGGTTTCCTGACTGGCCACTGGGTATGGGGGAATGGGATGATGGTTAATAATTATTAGATGTTATTAGTTATTCTGGTTGATAGTTATGATAGTTATTGGTTATTGGTTATTAGGAATTCCCCCAATTAGTTATTAGTCAATGGGATGATGGTTGATAGTTATTGGTTATTGGTTATTGTTTATTAGGAATTCCCCCATTCCCTACTAAGCACCAGTGATCTCCTGTAGAAACGCTGCCTTCTTGGGGGTTGGTCATCCTGCATCGATGAAAAGGAATTGAACGGGTGATGCTTAAAACGCCAAGAAAAATACTGACCCCGAAACCGTTGGATATTGATTAGATGAACTACCCGCGACTGAACCGAGATATTGTAAGATACTACAGTATTATACTGTAAGCCCATTCACAGACGCTGTCCATCATATGGTGGCGGACTCCCATCATGCTTGGCAAATGGTGAGCCCGTGCGGAGCGTGCTTACTGGATTTTCCGCACCAAGGTACTCCAACTGGGACATTGAAACTTAGCTGCAGAGGCACCATGCAAAGGGTGACTCGGAGCCGGAGGTCGTTGACATCGTGGCTTTATAATTCTTGACAACTTGTCGAATTGAATGCTTCTTCAGTATCTGGCTCAGGGAGATAGCAGATCATCTCCGACTTCTTCGCGGGATCTGTGAAAAACAGTGGGATAGCAGCAACCGAACTTTGAGAATTCCTCCATTGCAATCCCAGGATTGGTCTGCAGCGCGAAAGTCATGGTGTTGTCGGAACCACCAGCGTGGCTGTAACCGTTTCGACTGCCATTTGCACTTCAGGCAAGGGATGTACTGAGGTGTCCGAGGGTTGTGTTTGGATGATGCAAATTTTTCGGGGACCCCAAGAGTTTCAACAAGGATTCTTCAAAGGGTTTGTGTTTTAGTTTAGGACAGGGTTATTTAGATGAGAGCAGTCAGTATTGTGAGTTGGCAAGCCATGAACAAAGTCAGGCAACGATGACAGGACGCACCTTAAGTACTAGACTAGCATCTAAGAATCTACCCAGGAGGACTGTGAACCATTCATTTTTGCACCCATTATCGGCGCATGCCCTTTTAGGTACTACACATGCAGTGCCATGCATTTCGTGTGATTTCATAAGTTTCGTATCTGTTTTTCTGCTATGTGACTATAGAATTTGGACGGGCAACAAACTTCAGCTCTATCCAAGAGTCCAGCTACACCGGCCCTTTGCGCGCAGTGAATGGGAAGTAAAGTGGCCGCGGGAGAAGAAGGACTATTGTTGCAAACGCACCTGGCCGGCATAGATCAATGGGAGCCATGGCAATCGTCATTTTCGGGACCGCAGGAGCTTAAAGATCCTGAAACTGACCATGGACTTTTGTGGCAAAGGGCATGCTGTAAGCTTCAGTTGGGTAGGTTCCTTCAGGTTTGAAAATAGGCTACCCCGCAAATTCCCTGGGTTTACCATGTTCCCTATTAGAATTGCCATTTGCTAGTATACATTAGTATACCGTACCCCATTTTAAGACACCCCTTCATGGCAATTTTATTTGTAAACCAAGGGGTCCAGGGCGTCTCCCCCTGAGGCATTGGTATGGGATGTCCAAAGAAGGCAACGCCAGCTCCTGGGCGAACGCACGGACCCAAAAAGATGTGGCCCCTTACAAGGCCCTAAGAGCCTGAACTAGTGACACTAGTCAACCCTGTTGTGAACTTGTAGTTGTATGTAGTTGATTGTAACATTGTAGGTAGTTGCATCTAGTTGCAACCCTGTTACACTACATTGGGACATTTTCACGGGTAAAACAGTAAAACTCGTAGCCCTCGTGGCTTCAAGTGCCACTTAGGTGCCCTTCCAGTGCCTGACCCACTTTGAACACTGGGAGAAATGGTCACCTCCCAAGCGACACTACTGCTGCGCTCACTATGCCGCAACCTTGGGTGGTGATGATGATGATGATGATGATGATGATGATGATGATAAGACTGATAAGACTGATAAGACTGATAAGACTGATAAGACTGATAAGACCGATAAGACTGATGCTCCAAGTCGTTTCATTCGTTTCACCATTGGCATGGGATTTGTGTAGCTGGCGTCGCAGTCATCAGGATCATCAGCCTGTGATCTGAGGGGCGAGCCTGCGATCCCTTCGATTGCAATGAGGACTTTGAAGGATGGAAGACCAAGCCCCTCGGCAGTGCTGTGCTGACCAAAATCCATTGGTTGCTCATCATTTTCTCTAGATGGCCATTTGGAGGGTATACCGGTATACCCCATACTTCCACACACACATATAAATATATATAATATAACATATATATATAATAAATAACATATATATATATAAGATATTTATAACATATATATAATATAACATATATATATACATAACATGTATATGTATATGTATATATAGATGTACACATACAATATTTGCATACCATATGGAAAGAAATGAGTGATGTCAATCTTGCCACAACTGCCAGGTGGAGTTTTGCCAAGAAGGCCTGGTGCTGCGAGAAGACCAAACGTGCCTGTGCAGCTCGGCGCTTAATAGGCGTGGCTAGGGCTCGGTGCCAAACTCTGGAAGTTGTGGCAGCTACAGCTAGCACCAGCCGTTGCAACCAAGGAACCTCATCACCAGCACCACGATGTTGTGAAGGTGACAAGACACACGGAGTACTCGCACGGTCATCCAATTCCTCACGATTTGGTCACCGTGACAAAGCACACGGAGTACTCCTACGGCCATCCGCCACCACACATGGTGAAAGTGACAAGACCCAAGTTGTATTCACATAACCATCCTCCCCCTCCGCATGACGTGGTGAGGGTGACAAGGCACACGGAGTACTCCTATGGGCATCCACATCCGCCCGATGTGGTCAGGGTGTCGCACGTGGAGTATCCGCATCATGCAATCGAGACTGGAGAGCGCACAGAGCTTTCGGGTTTCAACTGTCTCTTGGCTCTTTGGGTCGGGGAGTCGGGGACGTGGATTTTGGGGTCTAACTATATCCAACCGTATCCAGTTGGCTGCTCCAACATTCATTGATGTTCATGTTGAATCAGTCTGATCACCACCTCTCACGCCGTATCTGAGGTCATGATGAAGGCGGCACCAGACATTGGCAAAGCAGCTGGAGCAGCGCTCAATCCTTGCCCTTGGGCTGCGAAAACACATCTGAGACATGTGTAGAGGCGAGAATCTGTGTAGATGAGGATAGTATTCAACAGAAATAAGTGAGGGACATCGTCACCGTGAGCAACTTGAGTTTATTTTTTCCTGTGGTGACAAGCAATTTGGATGTGTGGATGTCCAAAACATTTCATGACTTGCTGACCAAACATTGGCTGTTCGAACAATGGAGTTTGAGGTATTGTTGCAAACACTTCGGCCTAGCTTGCCCCTTCAACTGCTACAAAGGCTTGCCTTCCTCTGGCAATGCAGGGGAGGGGTTCCTTTGGGGGGAAACCCGCAGAAAACTAAGCCGGTCAGAGTAGATAAAAGTGATCAATTTGCCCTAGTTCATTCTTTTCTTCTTCTTCTTCTTCTGCTTCTTCTTCTTCTTCTGCTTCTTCTTCTTCTTCTTCGTCTTCATTCTTAGTCTTCCACTGCTAACGCCAAAGAAGCAGTGCTTGGATTGAACCATTTACCACCTTAGGAGTGATGTCGAAGTGCAGGACTGAGATTCAGTGTTCGCACTTCTTTGTCAACCTTTGAAGGCAATGTGCCGCCCCATGGATCCATAGACATCACCAAAGAGCCACCCCATTTGGAACCTTTTGAAGGCCATCCCGACTCCTGGTCCGACAGACACAGAAGTTGGTGCTGTGATCCTTGTCATCAACCTGGACTTGCCTGTGCTTGTTCTGATTTTTTCTCGGTGTTTGGAGACCCAGGGTATGATCGATGGATATTTGAGATATTAGCTTGGGGACCACCGCGCAAAAAGAAAAAGGAGTGGATGTTTCTGTTCTACATTTTGAATCATTTTGATACATACCCTCAACGCATCTTAAAGCTTTCGAAGAGTCTGTGCACAACACGGATCTAAGGAGAGCAGCCACATCGGCTGTGGCCTGAGGGGGCGGAGATCGGCACCAGAGGTCTCCTATGACAATAGCTACAATTGTGAGCTGGATGTGAACTTAGTACTTGATTTTGGATGTTTTTGGGTTTTCGCTGGATTTTGGAATGGTTTTCTTTGTTTTTCTTGGAAAGAGGATGCCCCAAGATTTTATGATATCGCCCGTTCTCAGAGATATCAAAGATATCCACTGTTTTTTGCAATTTGGCGTAAAGCTGTGCAGCATCAATGAGGTGATGCGGGGTTCCAGAATTGGCAAGTTGGCTGGTCAGCGGCAAAGAAAGAGTCGCTCGCTGGCCAACTGTACGTTTCCGTTGGATGTCGTTGGTTGCCGTTGTGGTGGGATCAGGGTACGAATGGCAAGGGCGTTGAAGTTTCGGTGGCTGGAGGCCAAAGGTTGATGAGGCCAAAGGTTGATGGCATCGCTTGTTGAACCTCGTCTTTCTTTCCCACAGCTCTTTCCAAAGGCGTTCAAGTTTGGTTCTTAAAGTCTTCCCAAAGCTGCTCAACCTCATCACATGGGAAGCATTGACCGTACCAACTGGTTGTGCCGCCTGAGATGGTGTTGTCGTGCTCGACTACGTGGCTGCGAGCAGAAGCGTTTGCTGACGCCACTCAATCTCAACAGTGCCGGGGATCGGGCTGGTTGCGCCATGTTGCGTTTGGTAGATCGTGGATTATAGATGATAAGTTGGGCCCTCAACAATCATCAACAATCATCAACGATCATCAACGATCATCAACGATCATCAACGATCATCAACATGGATTTTTGTTGGATCACCAAGTTATTCCAACTTGAATTTGGAGCTCTTAACTTCGGCCTGGCCCAAAAACCATCCCCGGTTCCGTGGATGGTACTGAGGTGATTCACTGGCAAAGCTCCAGTTGTGGCTCTGGCCGGCTGCGGCCCCAAGCTAGACCAAGTTGATCTAAGATATCTAAATGGTGGGATGGGGTATAGAAATGTATAGAATTACACCCAAATTTTAGAGACCTACAGTATCCTACTGTGATTCGGTTCACTGGTCTATTTCCTCCTGTAAACTCAACACATCTTTTCCACGTGGGGGGAGCTATATCTCAAAGAGAGGCCCTCACGCAATTGCTGGGAGCCGAAGCTCCTTCCACGTCGTAGGCGCATGTTTCACGCTAGGCCCAAAAAGTTGCTCACATTTGATAGTCATCGCTGCAGCACTTGCTGGATGAAGGGGTATCACAGCCGCACCTGGACAGGGTGTGTGTCTTTTCCCTGGCTTCTATCAGCTTCTAGCGTATTTGCTGCCTCGGCCCAGACCGTGCCCATTGACGCAGCCGCATGACCGCATATTTTTTGAGGGGCAGGCGGTTTGCGCCCGAACTTTTTCATTGTGTTTCTTTTATTTCTTGCCATTTTCTGCAGTTTGATCAATTTTTCAGGGAATCGCACGTCCCAGGCTAGCCATGGACCTGAAGTCGGGAAGGTCGTTAAGCGCTGCCATGATTGCAGGCAGTTCTTCCGTGGGCGCAGACACGCAACTCGATTTGCACAAAGGGAAACCATTTCAGTTTCAAATATGTCCTGATTTTTCCCTTCTGGAGGCTGCAAATGGCTGCAGTGAAGTTCAAACTTTGCACGTTTTTTTCGGATCCAAACCATCACACTGGCGGCTGAATAATCTTCTCAGCGCTTCTCAGTGCCATTTCCTAGGCAGTTGGTCAGCGAGGCCTTGTATGGCATGTTCCTTCTGAGCCGTCGGTCGGGCCTGGAGATCGGCAAGGCAGCGGGGCGTGGGGAAAAGGCGAGTAAGGAATTGGAGGATTTCTATGGTGCCTTCCTGGTTTCTGGTTTCCATGCTTTCTATGCTTGGTTCCTAGGAAAATGCCGCAGTTTCGTCACGTTTCGCCATGGTCTCCTGGCTTCCACGTTTTCCTGGTTTGCATGGGTTCCATATATTCCATGAAAACAACAACAAGAGCAAACCCTGGCAAAAAGCGCAAACATAATGAAGAAAAATGGTCGAGAAATGTGCAAGCAAGTAGGGGAAGTCGGCCGCAACGGCAAAGAACTACTGTAGAGATCTGTAGAGCAAGGAGGACACGGACAGCACGGACACGGACAGAGTTGCCATGTAGAACAAGAAATCGTTTCCAGAGCCATGTTTTCCACGGTTTCCATGGCTTTCCCACGGTGATGGTTGTTGCGGCGTTGCGGTTTCCATGGTTTCCACAGCTTCACAGTTCTCATGGCTTTTCTCAGTACTTCCACGATGTATGGGGGTTTCCATGGTTCACCGGTTTCCATATTGCTTGGTTCCAGGATGTTCCACGGTTTGGTTTCGACGCTTCCTCAGGGGCCTGTGATGGCTTGTGGCAAGACGAACAGCAACCAACTCCTCCCCATCTCTCCCAACGGTATGGCCAGGATGCAGCCGCCCTTCGCAGTGACGACAGCTTGAGCACTTCTGCAGGGTCTGAGGTGGGGCCCGGGCCCCATTCCAAGCATCAGTATAATAAGATATAATATGATATAATATATACCATATAGTATCATTATATATGATGGAGTTAAATAGGGTCGGAAGAGCTGTTTTAGACATTTGTACCCCTGCTGTGCCTTAAAGAGATGCTGTGCTCTCCAGTTGCAGGGCTCGGAAATCGACCGATACGAGCGCCAGGAGTGCTGCCAAGTTAGTTGCACAGGGTTCGGCACATGGGATTCCTCAGGGTACAACCTTGGAACAGAGGGACAAGTTGAACAAGCATTTTTGAGAAAATTATAATATACTTGATCGATCTTGATCGCACATGGTTCTGTGGATAGATTCTCGATGTCTGAACGTCATGGCAAAACAAACACACACACACATATATATAATATGTCTCGAATTTTCTGTAAATCAGCAGTGTCCCTGGCAGGCTTTCAATGGAAGCAAAGCCGATGTCAAATGTAATTCTTAAAACCATTTTAAGCCATTTCCAGCCCATGATTCCGATGATTCCCATCAAATCCATAACAACCTGACCTGGAAGTGCCAGGAGAGCGCAGATTTTAAGCCGCCACCGGGCTTGGAGGCCAAAGGTTTACTGCCTCCACCAGGTTTTGAGGACTGGACCGTTGCGTAAGGCTTGCGGCTGGCGAAGTCGTTGCCAAAAAACGCCTCGATTTTTAGATTTTTAGCAGCTGCTAAAACATGCTACCCACTCAAAATCCATGCAAAAGAATCAGATTGTCAAGCCTTAATGGCAGCTCACAAGAGTCGACGTCCTGATTATAGGGGAGAAATCCCCAAGAAGCCAACTTTGACAGCAAAGCAGACGTCCTGGTGCATCGGCTGGGTACATTGGAACTTCCCATTCGTTGTAGCAAGCGAAAATAAACACTAAGTGATTACGGTTTTGTCCATTGGTCTCAGGGAATGTTTTTTTTCTGTTTGGAAGTTGCCAGCCGGTGGAGTATCACCTATATTGGTGCAAGCCACTGATTTCTTTTTGAAATTGTGCAATCGTCTCATTCTGCAGGACATAGAGCCACTGTCGCTGCTATCTATGGAAACGCCAATGGCCACTGATGGATGTTCATACAGTCTGGAAGCCAACTTGCAGGAGCCTGGGTGATTGTTTCCAACCAAATATTCAGACTTGCATGGAGACTTGTGTCAACGACTGAGGAAATCCTATGTTGATCATTTTCCATCCATCTTCCATCTATCTTCCCATCGATTTTCACCAAGTTCGGTATGTTTCCCATGGATTTTTCCCATCATTTTTTTCTATCATAACCCAATTTTCCATCATTTTCCCATCATTTTCACATGGATTTTCCCATGGATTCTTCCCATGGATTTTTCCCCACCAATTTCCAGGTCTGCAGATTTTTGTCCCGTTGAAACGGAACGACGGAACGAGGTTTGATGCCTTGGACGGCCAGCCTAGCGTTGAGTCGCCACCTCCTGGGGCTGCTGTCCTCTCGCCGAGGTGCGACTGTGTCTCGGTGCTGTGCCGAGGAAATGTGAGTTGAGAAGTTGATATATCATAAGTAATTTCATGAATAGTATTTTTAATATTATAATATATATAATTATATGTATATATATAGTTATAAATTATAATATAACTTAATATATTAATATCTAATAATATCTCAAAGTGACTTGATATATTTTGATTATATTAGCAAGACTTAGATGATGTTTGATAATAACAATAGATGACATCAGTACTGGTACCCACCATTTACTGATATTCATAATTTAGCACTGTGCAAGTGCCACATTTTTATCAATATCAGGTTGTCTAGGCCTGGCATAAGCCCGATGGTCAGGCAAGCAACGCTTACGTTCCGTCGAACAGCAGAGCGGCGCCCAACTCATGCTGGACCGCTGCACTGGGAGAGGGTGGCATGGCTCCAGCTGTGAATCTGCTCGATTGGAAGCCATAGACTCTTCAAGATGTGTCAGAGTTGAAGTTGAAACCATGAAAACTCTTCTAACGTGGTAAACTAACGGTTAATGCAATGATAAATATTCCCATTGACCAACAATTTGGGAATTCGGGGGTCATTTTGACATGACATCACAGTTTTCTAGGACGAGCAGTGGCAAATGCTCCACCTTGCTGGAGCATGCCCTTCGATCTACAAGGCGAGGCGGAATGGTGTGATTTGAGACCTAAGCATGGCACGCAGAAAACAAGTTCATGCTGGATGTTGTTTCAAGAATTGGACATCGGAGATCTATTGACATCTATTGACATCTGACATCTAATGTCCTACCCCCCATGGTGGGTGCGACGCCATAAAAAACCTCTGCCTCCAGGCGCAAGAGCTGTTGGAAATCATGGAAGGTGCCGCAGGGGCTGGATGGTGACAGCAGGGGCTGATAAGATATTGAAAGTAATTTTTGAACAACACCAGTACCGATGCTTGACCATATAATGTGATATACTGTAATATGTAAATAGCTAATTTAAGATCGAAATAGATGCAACGTAGTGCGATGTGATGGCATGTGATCCATGTAAACATGGCAGGATCATGCAGGCATGTAGGCTAAATAGGAGATTTGCATATGTGATTTCCAAGGCATGGAACAGTTGCTGTGTTTGCATACACATGTGCGTATGTTTCGACAACCGCACGTCCACGCAGATATCTCATGATATCTCAATGTATTTATCATATTTCGCAGAAACTACGTTTAACATCGGGAACCTGATGTTGTCCGTTGTTCGGGTGTGGCAAGGTGTGCCATGCAATTTTATTATGACGTTGGTCGAATCATGTTGTGGGGCGGGGTGAAGTGTAATCATTTAATCCCATCGCCCTAATATTAAACATCCTTTCTTATGCTCCGAATGTGGTTTCATCCCCGAAACCATGGTTTTGGGATCTGGGGATGTTTAGTATGTAACAAATGTAACATTAGGATTCCCATTGGGATGGACCATGGTGACCATACCATTACCACATATAACACATTTTTTCCCGTGTTTCTACAATGGTCTGACCATGGCAGATGCGGTTTAAAGCGGTACACCCTGCAGGTCTCCAGATTTGTTTCCTCTCCCAAAACCGGAATGATGACGTGACATTTGTGATCTGCCAAAACCACTGTTGGTTGGTTATTATAGGTTATTATCATATGATAATATCAGTATATTCCATAATATTCCATACAGGCATCTGACAAAGTCGTACCTGTTTTAGGAAAAAAACGTTGTGCCTTGGGGAAGTGTGTTTCGCAAAAGTCGTGCCTTTAGCAAGAACGCATAGGAACTCTGGAGTTTGGATATGTA
>Ga0126342_10012034_pt1 | contig 15446 bp, 5 predicted proteins | sample Cyp1metagenome_FD_92528 | JGI IMG/M metagenome (GOLD analysis project Ga0126342, IMG submission 92528) | Coral microbial communities from Lord Howe Island, Old Settlement Bay, Australia - Cyphastrea 1 metagenome | ecosystem: Host-associated > Invertebrates > Cnidaria > Coral ...
CAAAAACTGAAGTAAAATTGCGATTTCAACTTGTCCGGCGCAACCCTTTCGCACGAAATGAGGTTCGATCGCCAAAAACTGAGGTAAAATTGCGATTTGCAAGTCGTCCGGCGCAACCCTTTCACACGAAATGAGGTTTGATCGCGAAAAACTGAAGTAAAATTGCGATTTCAACTTGTCCGGCGCAACCCGAAATTTCGCACGAAATGAGGTTCGATCGCCAAAAACTGAGGTAAAATTGCGATTTGCAAGTCGTCCGGCGCAACCCTTTCGCACGAAATGAGGTTCGATCGCCAAAAACTGAAGTAAAATTGCGACTTCCAAGTTGTCCGACGAAGTGTACAAAAGGGTCTGTGTGTAAAAAGGGTGTGCGTAAAAGCTTCTTTGTGTAAAAGCGTCTGTGTGTAAAAGCTTCTTTGTGTAAAAGGGTCTGTCTGGAAAAGCTTCTGTGTGTAAAAGTGTCTGTGTGTAAAAGCGTCTGTGTGTAAAAGCGTCTGTGTGTAAAAGCGTCTGTGTGTAAAAGCGTCTGTGTGTAAAAGCGTCTGCGCGATTCTGTGTGTAAAAGCGTCTGTCTGTAAAAGGGTCTGTGTGTAAAAGCTTCTGTGGGTCTGTGTGTAAAAGCTTCTGTGTGTAAAAGATTGTAAAAGGGTCTGTGTGTAAAAGCTTCTGTGTGTAAAAGCGTCTGTGTGTAAAAGGGTCAGTGTTTGCGATGCAAACTATTGTCTTGTACTTGAGCTATATTGTCTTGATACTCCTCTTCTCGTCTGCCTCTAACACATCTTTAATATATTGTTTTGTAATATGGTGTCTCCATACTAACAAGAGAAGACCCTGCTCCTCTACGCTCTCGGACCATCCGTCGTCTAGTTTTTGGGTGTGTCCTGCAAATGTTCCCTTCATCCGTAAAATGTCTAGATATGATACGAGTAGCTTGGAGAATGACAGAAAGTTTAGATGATTTTTGCTTTGAACCCGTGACTTCCCGATAATTTTCTGACTGGAATTGATTGAATATTGGGATTATAGGCAAAAACATCATGTTCGCAAGATCCCAATTTCTTGTACTTCCTACCCTATAGCTAATACAATTGTGCATCCAGAAATCTTGAAGTTATCCTAAAATCTCACACGGAACCCGAAAAGAAACAACTGCATTCATGATGCCACACTTTTTTCAGCAAAAAAACAATTTCCGCTTGCTGCAACTGACATAGACTACCTATGGATGGGCAAGTTGTAGGGTCTATGCTTCAATGGTCACATCCATTACCCCGTTCCCTATAATATATTCCTTATGTTGACTATGGCTCCATGGTCCTACATCCTCCCGCCCGATATAAAATTATGGTTGATACCAAATATGTTGCCGACATACAAATATCCGTTGTTTTGTGAAATCCCTATTATCCCTATTGTTTCTGAAAGCCTACACATCCATTGTTGCTAAAATATGCCAACATCTCATATCAGTTGTTTTGCGAAACCCCAAGTGTTACTGAAATCCTACTCACAGTGTTGCTGAATTCAATCTTTTCGACATACATTCTCCGTTGTGAAATCCGTGCTGAATCCCTGTTGTTCCTGAAATCCCCAGACTTGTTGAAATCATTGCTTCCCCTCCGGTAATCAAACCGGGCAAAGGATTAAAATCCACCATATTTATAGATGATTTTCCCATGAAGACCTTCATTGAGTGCGGGGTAAATATCCTTTGGCTTCACTACGCATGGCTCCAACATCCGCCCCGGTGGCACCATCTGAGGATGCGCCAGCAAGAGCTGCAGCACTTCTACTCCACCCCGCAGGGCGGCCATGTGCAGAGGCGTCTCACCGTGCTGTCCACGAAGCGTCACGTGGACCCTGTCGGTCAAGGGACGTCAGAAGATCTTGGAAAAATCTACCATCTGGTTATTTAACATAGCCATGGAAAATCCCTCATAAATGTGGTTTTAATGGGAAAATCATCTATAAATGGGCCATTTTCCATGGCTAGGTTAAATAACCAGAGGGTAATCCATGAAGTATATGGCACAGTTGGTGAGAGTTGATGGATCATTCTAGGGGGAAAAGATGGATCTTACCCACGGAAAAAACGTGCGTTGTCCCAACATAATTTCATGGAGTACTTCGAGAGTCAAAGTTCTCAAGTACTACACATGCAAGATTGCACCAGTGAATCAACCCTATGAACTATACAGTGGACTGTGGATAGTCAAACTGTCTTGGTCGATCGTTTACCCATCACCATCAACTTTATTGGATAAATCCCAAGTTGATAGTTGACTAAATCTCCATGCCATATTTATTGCTCAACTGAATAGAATTACCCTCTGGTAAACTAACATACCTATTGAAAATGGCCATAGAAATAGTGGATTTACACATAAAAAATGGTGATGTTCCATGGTTATGTTAACCGGAGGGTACATGATATACAGTATCCTCTACATCATGTGCCCCCACTTGTCATTCTCCGTGGCCAATCGGGATATGGGGATCGCCTTTCGCTGCGCAGCAGCTGCATGACCACCTCCGTATGATCAAAGCCGCAGGCCACCAGCAGGGCCGTCCGTCCGGCGAAATTCGTCAGGTTGGGATCCAGGCGTTCACACCTCGATCGCAGAAGGTCTGTGATCGGAGAATTCCACTGGTTTCAATACAACACAGAGCCAGAGAACCAAGCAAAATCATAGTTGGAGGGACAAATACATATAATATATAATATTATATAATAAAATATAATATAAAATACTATTATATAATTTAGTTCAATATAATATTACAATATATAATATAATGATATATATATATAATCAAATAAAAGAAAACATTATTCAATATGATAAAATATTATAGACTATAGTATAGTATATAATAGAAGTATAATATATAATATACTATAGTATAATAAGATAAAATACTATAGTGTAATATGTAATATACTATAGTATAATACATAATGTACTATAGTATAATATATAATATAATTAAAAAATGAACTAATATAATACATCTTACATGATATTATATACACATATATGTGGTTTTGATTTCCACTGATCGGGATGGAACGAATTCCAACCCCTGCAATGCGAGGCTTGTCATACGGGCAGATTTTCATGGGATGTTACCCAGACCTTCATCTTGCATGGTACAGTGCTAATCCAATGTCTGATAGAATGCATTTTTTTTGATAAAACCAGTATTGTTCTACGTATTTTCCATCTTAAAATCAAATATTCCAACTTGAGAACATCCCACGGTAAACTCCACTGAAAGCCCATGTTTGCTCTTGATGAACATCTAAATTCTTGAATATCCGAAATCTTCCACCATGTTCACAATGTTTTCCAACATTCTACCATTTCTTCCACATTTTGTCTATCCCAAATTGTTGATAGTTGAATATATACAAATCCCAGCATGTTCATGTTTTTGTTTCCCATGTGTTCCACCATTTTCACCTTTTTTCCATCACTTTTCCCATGGTGTTCACCATTTTCACATTTCTTCCATCACTTTTCCCATGGTTTTCACCATTTTCCCCTTTTTTCCATCACTTTTTCCCATGTGTTCCACCATTTTCCAATTTTTTCCATCACTTTTTCCATGGTTTTCTCCATTTTCCCCATTTTTCCATCACTTTTCCCATGTGTTCCACCATTTTCCCATTTTCCATCACTTTTTCCATGGTGTTCACCATTTTCCCCTTTTTTCCCATCACTTTTCCCCATGTGTTCCACCATTTTCCCCTTTCTTCCATCACTTTTCCCATGGTTTTCACCATTTTCCCCTTTTTTCCATCACTTTTCCAATGGTTTTCACAATTTTTCTCTTTTTTCCCATCACTTTTTTCCCATGGTTTTCACCATTTTTCCATTGTAAACCAGGCCTTTTCCCAGCATTCGCGACCGAGGCGCGCCAAGAGCGAGCGCATCACCTGGTGCCGCCCCACCTCGGCGGCCACCAAGATGGCGGAGGCGCCACTGTCGTCGCGTTGGTTGGCGTCCACCTGGTGGCTGCAGCCGGGGTAATCACCTGGATTATTATCATTAATAACTATAGATAATAGTGGATTTATTCATAATCATAATGGTTAGTAACCATATTATGAATCTATAGATAGTGAATGATATTAAAAGAAAACTATAGGTAATAACTATAGATAATAGTTCATTAAAAACCATACCTATACCTATTATCTATAGATTATTAATGATTGATGGTCAACAGATAATGGGTATGGTTAATTATAGGTATGGTTACACCATAATTAAGATAGAAGCACCATTCATGACCATTCCTATTATTTTTGGTGGATTTGATTCACTATCTATTAATACCTATTGATCTATCTATAGATAGTGAATGATATTAATAGATTAATGGTGATCAAATAGTGTCTATTAATTGTGTTATTAATATGGTGACAACTATAGATAATAACTATAGATAATAGTTCATCAATAACCATACCTATTTTCTATAGATTATTAATGATTAATGGTTAATAGATAATGGGTATGGAATTAGTGATTGCTGGTGATCAGTTCTGGATTGATAGTGAATTGATTAGACTATATGAATGATAGTGATAGTTCATTAATCCACTATATCACCATATGGTTATTAATGATTGGATTGGATTGATATGATGATTAATTAATGGTTAATGGTGATTAATTGCGGTCATATTGACTTAATGTGAATAGTGGATAATAGAATACCAATATAAATATAAAATAGGATATTAAACCAATGGGTACCAATATTATATTATAATAGTTTACAATACTAATAGTAATGGGTACTAAATTAATCATTTACACATCTATAACAGAATATGAATATCTAGTTGGGTATCCATTACTGTAATATTATAGAAAAGATACAAGTATATATATAATATAATAATAAGAGATAATAATATTCACTATAGATAATCAATTAATATCAGCAAACTATACTATAGATACACTTTTTCATTATACAAGACCTGGTATCTATACTATATACTATACTAATAATTTTATGTAGAATATGTTTATGCAATACTAGGTAATAATAGGTAATAATTAATGATGTTTGATCCACTATAATCCAAGTTCTTAATCCACTATAATACCAATAGTAATTATAGTAGTTCATAATATGTATATATATATACATACAATACTAATGACAATATTGTACACATGCATTGTTATACCAGAATGGTTATCTATACATATAGATAATGATGTTATGCTATATTAGTAGCTGCATATAGCTGTATATAGAATAATCTATAGAGTATATAATTGCATGATTTTATATACCCATTCTTATCTATACAATATACCGTTGCATAAAATCATATACATATATAGTTATTTTATACTATACTAATCATAATTGATAACAATCATGGGAATAATAATGGATAACAATGGATAGTTGTGGATAATATCGATCAAACATAGATGATGGGTATATTAATCAGCAATTAATTGGCATTCACTATGTAATAGTATAGTATACTACTAATTTATAGGCAATAAATGTATAAAATAATTTACAGATCTAGTATGTTAGCCATGTTGGGGCATGTTATCCATATGTTCAGTGATAACAATCCACCTTATATTATAAATGGACCAATTGACCAAAGATAGGATAGCACAGAATTGGTAAATTAATACCTAATATTCATGGTGGATGATATTGATGATCATATGGATGGATGATAAATTGGTACGGTATGATATATTGGGTTAACATGATGGTATCATCTATATATGTATGGTTGATATGGTGATATATGGGTTGTTATATATTATATTGATGGTGTTGATAATGGCTTCATATATGGCTCATAGTCCGTTAACATTGGTAAGACACAACAAATACTGGATAATAAATAATGTGTATATATATACATTGTATATTGATATATATATAGTAATAATGAGGGATTAATAATGACAAATAGCATATTTTGGGTTCTTAATGGATAATGATGGTGAATTAAATTATAATGGATGACATATAATGTGATAACTGCTGGAAATCATGCTAATTATTAACAATGAATAATCTGTATGAACAGTAAAAATTGATATGATAATGTCGCATAATATATTGGGGCTGTGTAAAACTGTTTAGTAATGATTTACCCATTATTGTTATCCAGTGCTATAGCACATACTGGGCATCATGGGGTTAATTTAATGGATATAATGGGATTATGTAGTAATAGGGTTAGCAAATACTGGTGTGAAACAGCTGAACATTCTCATACATAGTTGTGGAAATGTGTAACCATGAGTAGCATATTCAACAATAACACCATTATCTGACCCATTCTGAATAAGATCATTCTTAATGGGTTATTGACCCATATTATCATGATTAGCCCATTCTTAAACATATCTATGGGCTTAAGTTATGCAATCATGGCTATGCAATGGCTATAATATTGGTTAATAAAAGTTAAATCCACGATTGGAAACCTATTAACGTTTGGAAAAAAATGAATTTTTCAAAAAATAATAGGGTTATCATCCAAATGTTCACTGGCTACATACATCCCGTTGTTGTTGATATTGGGTAATATCATATGTATATGACATTGCGTTCAAGTCACTAATGCCGAATTCTCCAGCCAGCCATGTTTGACTGCAACTGCGGGTACTTCACTGCTATTTCACTGTTAAGTTGATGATAATCATAAGTATAGTAACGATTTAGGTATCATTTACTACATATCCACAATCAAAAATATAACGATATTAACTGTTGTTGGATTTAGGTTGATGATAATTATAAACACAAACCAACCTAACTCCACTGTCTCACACGGCTGATTGGGTGGTTGTAAAATCCAGGTTTTTCCAGGGAGTTCACCAAGGATCAAGTGGATGTTCAACCAACGGAATGGGGATGTAACCAATAAACATTTGGACTTCATTGGATTTATATAATGTGAATAGCATGGGGGAAATCATGGGAAGATGACGCTAATAGTAAACAAATATCTCTTTAAGTGTGTGTTCATTTATCGATCAATTTGTCTATATACCATTCTATGGTATTTGATAACATGATGTTAAAAACTTGAATATATTTGACACGCGTACGTACCTACTACATGTCCCTGTTGAGCTTTGCCTCCAATTATAGTTCAAAAATGGAACTTCTCGTTCCTCCACCAGAAACGGATAGACTCGAGAACCATGTGACCATATGGCGCCTCCAAAAAACCCACCACACCTGAGGATAACTGAGCAGAAAACCTGGCCATGATCAAACGCAGGGATCCGTGATGCGGCGCATGTACAGTTAGTACAGTACTAACTGTGGTACATGTATGGTATTACTATATAGGTGTACACACAGTTAGTACAAAAGTTCATACTTATATATATATATATATATATAACGTACACATACACACAGTACTACTATAGTACTAGCGCAAAAGATCATTGAAGCAACCGTATATAAATTATCATTGCAAACGTTTGAGGTACATGGGGTAAGTACGAATAAATTTCCGGTTGTAGACATCAACCCATGCATGAGCCAATCGGATCTAATTGGTTCATCAGAATCTGCCAAAAAAACAGTTGGATTTTTTGGCGAGCCGCCTGCCACATCGTCCTGGATGTTAAAAGGTGGCTCCCTGCAGGCATAGTGCCTCGAAGCGCTTGGAATCGCTAAGTTGGTCTCTTTCAATAAGATTTCACTAGGTCTCATGGTAACCTGGCAATTATAACTAGAAAAACTCTAGTTCATGGATGTGAATGGAGTGGATAAACCAACAAACATCACTGGTGGGCCGCCTAGCTTGAATGTTTCAGCTATAGATATTTTGGGGCCGGGAAATGGCCACAAAAAGGTTTTTTTGTCCAACACACAACAAATGATGACCATTGCTGACGGCTAAAATACCTCCGCTGACGTGGATGTGTTTAACTTCACCAGGCTGCAATGGCGTCACCCCGTGGAAATCCGCTAAGTTTGGATCTGCTGCACGGTCCATCAGAAACCGAATAGCCTGGCAAGGTGGGTTTTCTCGGTGGGCTCCTGAAACAACCAAGTTGGTTTACAGTTTACCCTCTGGTTATTTAACATAGCCATGGTATAGATGGCCCACTTATAGATGGTTTACCTATTAACAATGGTGGATCTTTCCATGGCTATGTTGAATAGCCAGAGGGTAATACATTCTAATACATTTTAGAACTCCCCAATTCCACTATAGGGTCAATGGCAAGTATATATAACTATAGTTCATTCACGTTCTAAACCAACAGGTCATGAAGGTCTGGCTGGAGAGCATGCTCCTGCCGAAAGTGGCTAGTTTACTAGGATTAATAGGGATTAAAATGGGATATTAATGGGATTTATAGGGATTAAAATGGGATAATTAATGGCATTTGATTAATTACCCTTTGGTAATTTGACAGCTTGCTATGGAACATCACCACTCTGAATCGCTAAATCATCGAATGGGCCATGGCTTCCAGTTTGCAAACTCTTCAATGACCAGAAGATATCAGAAGATATCCCATTACCATCCATTCTCCAATATAGTCATTGGATTGGTTTGAGGGAGAACATACATATTTCATGGAGAAGAACAAAGAAATGAACCAGAAACCACCATATTTTTCGTTTGGCGAAAACATGAGACATGCACCATTTATATTTGATTTTCCCAGCGAATTAAACCTCCATTTAGTTCGGACACGTCCCATTTCTCCCGGCCTCCATTCGTCCTTCGTGAGACGCATAGCACAGTGCAGTCATACCTCGCTCATCCTGAGCGGCTGGATGACTGTGAAGAGTATGGCCAAGTCTAAAATGACTATAGAATACATTAGCCCAGATTCACCCATATTAACCCATCATCTAATCAATGAACTCCAATAAAAACATCAGCTCAATAAAGATCAAACCCAATCCCAGGCCCAAGTCCTGAAGATTCACATCTTCCTCCTCCAAAGCCTGCATCTGCTTCTTTTTTCATGGCATCGATCAACGAAATATGGCTATGACATGACTCCATTGATATCCCATTAAATCATGATAAATCATGATAATGTTTGATTGATAAGTGTTTTAACTTGTGTAAATGTGTCTAAATACCCTTACTCAACCACGTTTTTCCCCACCTGCCAGGTGAGAGTTGTTAGATTTTATCACAGTTGTTCTCCTCTTCCTCCTCCTTCTCCTCCTTCTCCTTCTTCTCCTTCTCCTCGTCGTCCTCCTCCTTCTCCTCCACCACCTCTGCCTCCACTTCCACGTCCACTTCCGCCTTGCCAACTCTTCGCCAATCTCTTCGCCAACTTCTGTGGCAGTGGGCACTGCTGGACCTCAACTGCCGGCTGCCGATCTGAGTGGGCACGGCTGGACCTCAACCGCAAGGTTCTGAGCGCAGTGGGCACCGCTGGACGTCAGCCAGGGACCTTCCGAGCCCAGTGGGCACCGCTGGACCTCAACCTGGGACCTTCCGAGCTCAGTGGGCACCGCTGGACCTCAACGGCCAGATAGAATGCCAGAAGATATGCCAGATAGAACGCCAGATAGAATGCCAGAAGATATGCCAGATAAAATGCCAGAAGATATGCCAGATAGAATGCCAGAAGATATGCCAGATAGAACGCCAGATAGAATGCCAGAAGATATGCCAGAACATATGCCAGGTAGAATGCCAGAAGATATGCCAGATAGAGTGCCAGAAGATATGCCCGAACATATGCCAGAGGATATGCCAGGTAGAATGCCAGAAGATATGCCAGATAGAATGCCAGAAGGTATGCCAGATAGAATGTCAGATAGAATGCCAGAAGATATGCCAGGTAGAATGCCAGAAGATATGCCAAATAGAATGCCAGATCGAATGCCAGAAGATATGCCAGGTAGAATGCCAGAAGATATGCCAGATAGAATGCCAGATCGAATGCCAGGAAGATATGTCAGATAGAATGCCAGAAGATTTGCCAGTAACAAAACATATAAATGTCATGGTGGGGATCACTCGAAGTAAAGTTTTTTTTTTCCGGATGTTTTGTTTTTTTGTATTATTAGGGTGGATTGTTATATACGTTGAGTCATCGTGTTGAATGGTGAAGGTTGAATCCCACCTTGGTTACGAAGATATTCCATGGGATGGTTTCTATATGTTTCGACATCCCCAAGTCGTGTTTGTTATACTATGTAGAGAAATGTAGGCTTTTCACAAACCATCCCTTAATTGGAGGTGTCCTAAAAAATGGGTACACCAAACCATTAGTTTTCCAATTGATACTAACTATAATAGCCCATTTCGGATGATTTTGGGGTACCCCCATGACTTATGAAACTGTTCATTTCTTCCATTCACCACCGAATAGATGGTTTCTACATTCCCAAAGTGTTTTTTACTACTGTAGATACATGCAGGTTGTTCATGGCTGTGCATGCTTCCCATCCCTTAATTTCTTCCATTCACCACCAGATACATCCAGTCACATCCCCAAAATTCCTCATCCCAAAAAGATATTAAACATTCCATAGAATAACAGTATACATGAGGTTATTGATTATATCCCACTGTTTAGTGAATATGAAGGTAGATAGTAGATTAAAATATAGATAACTAATCACTGTTGATTAAAAAACATATATATATATATATATATGTATATATATACACAATATTATTGTATAATTTGTATATAGTCTATAATATTCTGTAATATATTATATAGTCAGTTATATATATATATCATCAAAAAACTCTTGACTTGACATCTCCGGCCCCAGGCGTCCCAGGCGTCCCCACCTCTTGCAGCTCCTGCATACGTCCCAGGCGTGCTGCAAGGTGCAAATTGATGGGACCCCAAGGCTCACCGTGTACCTTTCTTTAGGCCAAAAGCGTCTCAGAATGGCTGGAATTTGACATATTTTGACCATGACAAATATGTGGATTTCAAGTGATTGACCATGAACAATGTATGTGGATTTCTCAGGTGTATTTCAGGTGATTTCACCCAACAAGGCCGGGATTTTGCTGATTCTAAGTGTTGATTTAGGTATTCTTAATTTGAGTTTGATAATGAACTGATGTGATTCAAGCCACACATATGAATTTGGCAAAATTTCGCACAATGGTGATTTCACCATCTATAACGGCGATTTTATCCAACGAGGTGTAACTGTATTGAACATATTTATAACCATCAGTAAAATGGGACGTCATTCTCTAACCTTCGTTACAAAGTGCGGTTCAACAGATTCATGGCTACGTCCCAGTATCCGTAAACGCACTGTTTTGCGATGCAGAAATATAGTCTGTAGACCTAGAAATTGGAAGGTTGCCGTGTGGAAATATCATCCAAAATGGTGATTTGACCAACAGTGGGGATTCAACAAGAATGGGGGAACAGATTATTTAACATGGTTTAACTTGGTCTAACACACAAGCAACAGTTTGATTGGGCAACAAACTCTAACACTCAATCATGAAGGTGAAATGTTGTTGAACCATGTTGAACCATGTTGAACAAACAAACAAACAAACAAACAAACAGGGTTAAACAAAAAGGATGTAGGGTGATCTAATCTGGAAACATGTTCTTACTTTTTGGTTGCGTGATTTTGTGGTCCCTAACAATGGCAAACATGGTGATTTGTTTTCAATGTGCTGAAATGGTGTTGCAAAGTTCGAGACCACCCTTTTGATTTTTGAATTTCAGACTATATAATATAATGTATATATATATATTGTATTCGTGACTTTACCACTTTCTCTGAGTACCTTTGGGGTCAATGGGGTCCAGGGAACTCAACTTTAGCGATGAGTATTAGTGAACAACAAAGAAAACAACATATATTTGTTCAAAGTTGTTTCCCATTTACCGAACAGCATTGATCTGTGAATTTGAGTTTTGTCTTGAAAGTCAAGTGACACAACACCTAAAATTTCATTCTGTCAATTCCTACTGATACACATCAAATCCGTGAAGCTTCACCAGCCACTGCCTTTAGATCCTAGTGCTTCAAGATGCTACAAGTAGATTCTGACTATACAACATACTACAACAGTTTGGTGAGTCATGCACAAACATCGGGCATTGTTTGGGATTATTGTGCCTCCAGTTTGATGCGTCTAAAAACCCTCTGCTGGGTCATAAAACCATGGCGCCTGTGCCGTGCTGCTGCCGTATTTTCTTTCAGTGAATCTCCCATTTTCAGTCGAACACCCCGAAATTGGATATAGGTGCTCCATGGTGGTCCCCAATATGAATGAATAAACCAAGTTTTTACCCATATTGTTTGCAGCATTGCAATCATGTTTCCTTTGCCAAGGGACATTGAGCACCTGTTCTGAGCAGTCTGGCACATCCGGGCTCTCGCTGGGGAAAGGCCTCGCTGCAGGCTGAGGGTTTCCCATGTTTCCCCTTCCCCTTGCCCTTTTCTTGATTCTTGGATACCAAAATTAGGAAAGATCCTCGGATAATCTAGAAACACGTAGAAGCATTATCTAAGCACGGAAGATGTAGGGTGATACCGCAGAGTTCTCCCACCAAACTATACATCGGATCCTTCCTGGGCATGATCACAAATGTATACCCTCTTCCAGTGCAAATATCTGGCACCTTGAAGCTAAAAGAAAGTGATGGATCACTATGATCACTATTTTAAAGATGCACAGTCACACAGTGGACCAGGGTTTCGGGAGTATTTCCTGCAGTATGGATTGTCTGCGCAAGCGCATCACCTGATGTGACTGGCTTGTTTGATGGTCAAGAGCTGTTTGAAAACCTGACCAAAAATGGGAAATGCCTCGAAAATCGGTGAACAATAGTGGAAATCTATAACCATGTCAGAAAAAACCCAAAAACTTGGGATTTAAACCCACCTGGTACTTGTGGAACTGTTTAGATCTATTTGGTGGGCACTTCGATCCTCAAGTTTTGAGTGGGAGAATTGTCAGCTAGTTGAGCCAAGAGGCCAAAGATTCAAATCTTTCAAGAGACCTTTGCTCCCTTCCAGCGCATCATTCTGGGACTCCTGCGAAGTTTCAAACAGCAGCTTGGAACATCCTCCAGCTCGCTCGCTCTCCATAGTGGCAAACCACCATTGAGATGGAAATGCAAAAAATGACTAAATCATCCTGAAGCTTGGCCCGACTTACCTGTTTCTACTGTTTTGTTTTGTTTTGGGGGGTGATTCTCACCTGCAAAACTCCAAAAGCTTCAAAGTCCATTTTTTTTTCGATTCCTGCCGTGAGCCTCACCACAACTTCACCGTCCCTTGGTGCTTCATCTGTCTTAGTAACTAGTTTGTACTATCTGGTCGTCATTCCTGGGCCTGATCCAGTGATGGTATCCTGCGAAAGGATCGCGGTTATTTAGTCAAGATCCCCATTTTTCGAGTAATCAAGTGATGCATCGCTTCGGCGTCACCTCCAGCAGTTGTCGTAGAATGAGTTGGACTCGCTCCCAACGTAGCTTGCGATGCCAGGCCTCCCGTGACGGGAGATGGTTGTATGGATTTTTCATGGGAGTTGATGCTGTAGCCTACGCTGAGTCAAAATGGATATTAACATCGGGATACTTAATACGTGGGAACTATTACCGTAGCTGGGTTCATGTTTAACAAGAGACTTATGGATGAAAAGATTGATTTAGAACTATGTATAAACTATTTCGGTGCAACCCTGACGTTGCTCCGCACCGGACTCGCGGAAGGGTTGCGTGTTTTTGAAATGCCATGTCGGTGGACTTTCAATATGCAGATGTATATGTGACCCATTATCATCATGATCATAATGATCATAATGATCATCGTGATCATCATGATCATCATCATCATAATCATAATCATAATCATCATCATCGTCGTCGTCGTCGTCGTCGTCGTCGTCTGTTGTCGTCGTCATCGTCATCATCATCATCACCACCATCATCATCATCATCCATTATCAAGATAAGTTGATGCTATTTTCCGATTCAGCATATGTGTCAAATGAGGTGATGGATTTGTTGATCCTTTATGAAGATAAGTTGATGTTATTACGGCATTAAACACATTTGTCATAGGGGGTGGCGGGTTTATGATCCCTTATGAATATAAGACAAATAAGTTAATGGTATTGCTCCATTCCACATGAGTTGACACTGGTGATGATAATGGTGATGATGATGAGGAGGAGGACGAGGGCAGGAAGATGGCTGTAAATTGTAAGATGCTGTAAGTGTGGGGAAACGTCCGGGTTGGACGAAACATGACGGAACTATTTATGTTCTTTGTTTGGGATTCAAATGTTGAATCTTCTAATGTGCGTTGGGATTTCCTTCAAATAGGAGGATTCAGGTATTAAACATCCAGACTCTCAGGCTCACCCGGAACCAATCCCTAAGAAACAGAGGGATGTCCATCCGCAGCTAGTGGCTTTATCATGTTAAAGCCATCATTTCTGCGTCAGATGTGCCATTTCTGCTACGAAAATCCATCATCCTGTCCCAAGAAATTACGCCATTCTGGGAGAATTCCCCTGGTCCGGTGAGGTTCCTGCGGCACGAGGTCATAGGAAAATGGTACTGTTCTATGATAGAACCCCAAGATCGTCTGATTCTGATTCGATAGGCGAATCATCTTCCAGACTCTATTTTTAAGTTTTCATGTCAATTAAAATTCCATGATTAATCCCCATTAAGATCCCATTAAAATCCCAATGCAATAGTAGTATCCCCACTTATGGACAAATTTGGGGGGCAGAATTTGCCGAAGCACAACAAATCCAAATTTCATCCAGCTCATCTCCGCCTGCACAAAGTCCTGTCCGGGGAAGTAGCCGCCATGTATCTCCAGGGCGTGTTGGTGTGCATCGTCGCCGCAACAGGTGAAGCACACCCAGCAGAAACCTCCGAACTGGGCCCAGCCCCCCTTGGAGACAACACCTCATGCGCCATCTACGTGCTTGCTTCTAGAAAGTTGAACATAAACACCACTTCATATATGTATATATAATTATATATATGGTCCCGGGTCAAAATTGTGTATGGAACGTTCCGCGGTGTTCCGGACGTATGGAACGAAGGGGCTTCGTAACTGGTCTTGTTCCGGACCTTTGGAGTGTGATGAAATATAGGCTATACATAAATAGATATAATATATATATATATACATTATATGTAACATATATATAACATACATCTCAAGGATATGCACATTGAAGCTACTCCTCATCTGCACGACATCCTTGTTGTACACCTGTTCAACGCAGGTTTGCCTTGCATGGCTAGTGCTCGTGCACTAGATATGACATGACCGGTAGCCAGTGTCACCCATGTGAAGCTGTCGACTGAGCTTCAGACCTGTCACGCAGGTCCCACCTCCTACTCTTAAAACTCAGAGGTCCCTATGGGGTAGATTGTGTCCCTGCATAGCAAGACTCTACCCTCCCATAACCC
>Ga0126342_10012035_pt1 | contig 15445 bp, 18 predicted proteins | sample Cyp1metagenome_FD_92528 | JGI IMG/M metagenome (GOLD analysis project Ga0126342, IMG submission 92528) | Coral microbial communities from Lord Howe Island, Old Settlement Bay, Australia - Cyphastrea 1 metagenome | ecosystem: Host-associated > Invertebrates > Cnidaria > Coral ...
AAAGCAAAAAAGCAAAGAAAAGCAGAAAAGCGAGAAAAGCAAAAAAGCAAAAAAGCAAAGAAAAGCAAAGAAAAGCAAAGAAAAGCAAGGGAAGCAAAAAAGCAAAAAAGCAAAGAAAAGCAAAAAAAACAAAAAAAGGAATAGAAGCAGAGAAGCACTGCAGGAGGCAATAGAGTAAGCAGGAAGAAATCAAAAAAAAAATCCCTAAACTAAAAAAAAAAAAAACCTAAATGAATGGCCCTCCTAAAAAAAATGTTTGTTGATGTTCATTTTTCTACTATGAATTCCCATGAATCTTCCCTCAACCAATTCTTGGCCATATGGTCCCATCATGGAATGGATACCCAATGATACCCATCTTGCCTGCAAGTGGCTGCTTTCACTCGAAGCCAAGTCCAATTGCTTGGCCCAGCGCTGTCCCCGCACAGTGCCAGGACCCATTTCGCTCGCCAGGTTCAAGGAACCCTGCGCCAGGTTTTTGACCCCGCTTCCCCTGGTCTTTTCTTGGAACCTGTGGTGAAAAATGGGGGCAACAAATGGGCAACGATTTTCATCACAGTTGGCCTGGATGAAGATATGGAAGATCTAAAAAAATATCTCCAGTTCCGGGAACTTTGGGACAGAAATCGGGTTTAAGTTTAAGTCTCTGTGGAAAAATCACTACCCAAATATCTGTGGCCTTTAACCGTTTGCGCCTCAAAGAGCTCGAGATCGACTTGAGCCTGGCAGGGTGCCACCATCCCCAAGGGAAGATCTACGGAATCAAGGTGCAAATTGTCCGAAATCACTGGGAGACCCAGTGAACGAAATGAATGAAATGGGATGATGTTCACACCATGGTGACCATGCTATTGGATGCTAAAAAGGGATCTTTTGGGGTGAATCCCGCGTCTGAGATCGCCAGGATCCTAGACTTCCACCTGATCAAGCCCATGATTCCCAGCCAGGCCAACAAAAATGAAGGCTTACTGTTCCCCTAACAAAGTTGGGTGATTGACCACTTTCTTTTAATACGTCCATCCCAAACTGCAGTTGTCAAAGAGAGAAGTAGCCACCTGTTCACTGGAGGGTTTTTCAGGCATCGCAGCTCCGAGCCAATGAAAAACATCAGCTCCCCTTGCTGGCCTGCTTGATTTCCAATGTGAAGTCGAAGAGAGTGTCACAAATCCTTTCGGCACTTCCTACCTCAGCTGAAATCTTCAGCGGAGAAACTCTGCAGAGTTTGGCCCTGTCAGAGTGTGTTCACAAGCTCGTTCAACTGGTTGATCATGGTAGACAACTCAACTTCTATGCATGTATAATGTATTTCCTCTTAGAGCCACTGAAAATGGCCAGTAGTTATGTCTGAGCGAAACTACCTCAAAATGAAACTACTGGAGACTGGAGGCCCACGAATTGCCTACTTGAGGCGTGCATCCTCCTTAGTAAATAAATTATACCTCAAGTTCGGTTGATCGAATATCCCGACTTATCATCCCATCCCATTATTTAACACCCATGAAAAACCATGGTGAAGTGATTTCCACATACTTGGGACCATTTGGGGGGTGTTTAATAGGGGGATGGAATCATCTGGAGGTATTCCATTCATGATAACCCATATATTCCCATACGTTCCATTAATGGCGTTATGACCCCCAGCTATTAATACCCCAGTTAATAATAGAATAAGATAAATGGGTTATTATCTCATATACGCCATGATTATATATATATGGGATATTATATGGCTAATCAAAAGTACTATAGGTTAATATTACTATGTGTATTATAAAACCATTAACCTATATATCTATAATTAACTTATAGTACACATATAGTAGATACTATATAGGATAATATTACTAATTGGATATCCTATTAGTTATAACCAATATTAAACTTATATCTACTATGATTATCCTATTAGTAATGGATAAAAAAACCACTTGCTTGGCAGATGAGCTCGGCCGCCCCACGGTGGTCGCTTCCATCTGCGATGCCAGGGCGGCAGCCACGACGTCGCCGTAGGCACGGCAGAAGGGCAGTTCCGAATAGCCCACCCTGGCAGGATGTGTATGCATATATATATACATGTGTGTGTGTGTCTATACTGTATGTATGCATGGATGTGTGTATGTATGTATGCATGGATGTATGTATGTGTGTGTATATGTGTGTATGTGTGTATTATATGAATGTATATAAAAAGTATATGGATGTATATGTGTGTAGGTGTGTAGATGTAGCGTGCTTGTAGATGTGTAGATGTGTAGAGATGTGTAGAGATGCGTAGAGATGTGTAGAGATGTGTAGAGATGTGTAGAGATGTGTAGAGATGTGTAGAGATGTGTAGAGATGTGTAGAGATGTGTAGAGATGTGTAGAGATGTGTAGAGATGTGTAGAGATGTGTAGATGTATGTGTAGATGTATGTGTAGATGTATGTGTAGATGTATGTGTAGATGTATGTGTAGATGTATGTGTAGATGTATGTGTAGATGTATGTGTATGTATGTGTATGTATGTGTATGTATGTATGTATATGCATGTATATGCATGTATATGCATGTGTATGTGTATGTATATGTCTATGTCTATGTCTATGTGTATGTATATGTATATGTGTATGTATGTATGTATGTATGTATGTATGTATGTATGTATGTATGTATGTATGTATGTATGTATGTATGTATGTATGTGTGTGTGTGTCTGTATGTATGTATGTATGTATGTATCTATCTATCTATCTATCTATGTATGTATATATGTATGCATGCATGCATGTATGTATGTATGTGTGTATGTATGTATGTATGGATGGATGGATGGATGGATGGATGGATGCTGGATGTATGGATGTATGGATGTATATACAGTATATGTATGTGTGTAGGTGTGTATATAATGCATATGTGTGTATGCATATGTTTTTATGTGTGCGCGTTGCATGTACATATATATATATATATATATGTGTAGACATGCAGATACATATACATACCACATATACAAATACAAATACATTTGCACACTGCATATATCCATATATCATATATAGATGTGTGCGTGTGTACGCTCGCAAATATTTTTTGATGTTTCATATGCAAAAAAAATGACCATAGAAGAAACACAGGTACTAGATCATCTTAATGTAACCCAAGCTGCAATACGCTTTCTGATAAGCGGATTTTGATGCTCCCTAGCTGCGCCTTGGGCCGCAAATGTTTCCAAAGCTGTCGTAGACCTCAAGCTGCCAGGGCCCCAAACAATTAGGGTTGACACCATGGCCCACCCTTTGGCACCATTTATAGACCATGACCAGAAAATCCTATCTTCAATCTTTATTTCTTGAAAATGTATGAAAATGTGAACATAGTCCCCCATGCCATGTCCGTCAGCCGATTGGTGGTTTAGATTTGAGTGCTGGGTGTGGTTTAGATCTTGAGGGGGTTACCCGAAACCACCGGGTGATCATTCTCTTAAGGGGCTGCTGGGAATCCACCGGGCCCCACATCAACATCAGATCACCTGCCTTAGCATCGGCTACCCAAACCACCATTTAAACATGTTTTCTGAACATGTTCCCCAAAGTGTCGTGCCATGTCTAGGCCCTTAGGGGAAAAAAACATACCATGACGGTTGGTTAAGAACATGATTCCCAGCTCACGGATGACGGATTCATATGGATCATCATAATCCCCGGTGAATGTTGGCTAGTAGAACCCCCATAGATCCAAAAATATCGCCATTTGGAAATGGTAACCATACCATCTATAAAGATGGTGATGACTTGGGGATGGTTTATGATGGTTTATGGCATTGTGTTACCCACATTCGTCAGAAAAAAAACATCCAAAAATCTGGCTGAGCCCAGGGCATTTTTCACCGAGCGGTAGTCGTCCTGTCCTTCCAGGCCCTTTCTGAAGAAGTGGCTGCACTGCGCCACGAAGGCGGCCTTTGAAAGGGCCGTTGATCCATGACGTAGCGAGGTAAGGATTTGTACATATATATATATATATTATATTAAATATATATATATATATACACATAATTGTATATATATATATATGTGTGAGAGTGTGTATGTATGTATGTATGTATGTATGTATGGTATGGTATGGTATGGTATGGTATGGTATGGTATGGTATGGTATGGTATGGTATGGTATGGTATGGTATGGTATGGTATGGTATGGTATGGTATGGTATGCATGCATGCATGCATGTATGTATGTATGTATATATATGTGTGTGTGTGCGTGTACTGTAATTGTCCATCTTCGAAATATGTAACAATAGATTTAATACAAAAGGATATTCCAAAGGATCATCACATTGCCGCCCTTTGATGATTTTTGGCGATCCCTGTGGTACCCGTTGGCACCACAGCACCAAAATCGCAGCCACAGCACCTTCGTTCGGTCCACAGGTTTGCCCATGCCATCTACGCAGCTCATTCCTGCCAGTAAATCCAAGATGGCCATAGAAATTTGCCATGTGTACGGTAATAGGTAAATCATGTACAAATGGGTCACGTTCCATGGCTTTATTGTCAAGTACCAGAGGGTCTATATACATTTTGTATTGTGTATTATATTTTGTGAAACTCCATCTCTCTATCCATATGTCTATCATTGTCTATCTAAATGACTACCATATGTCTATCTGTATGCCTATCTATATGTCTATCTATATGTCTCTATGTATCCTTGTGTCTCTATATGTCTATCTACATGTTTATTTACATGTTTTCTATCTACTTCTCTCCCTCTCTCTCTCTCTCTCTCTCTCTTCTCTCTTTAATACCTGCCCTCCAATGACCTAGGGTTGGATGGTGAACCCTGCAATTGACTGCATTTCGCCCTTCCAAAGCAACGACAAATATAAATATAATAATTGCACTGTTTGGCAAGTGTCACTTCAGTCATCTTCATAACACGGGTACCCTTTAATATCTTAAATACTTCGCTCGGAAAGAAAAAAACTCAAGTGGAATATGACAAATGTCGCAAAACACCAAGGTTTAGAAACAATACACACAGGTATTCTGCATTGAATCCCAAGTGTTTGCTAACCTTCCCCGGTGGCTGAATCCCAACCAATCCATTCGCATCTCATTTAAAGTATCTAAATCCCCATTTTCGAATGCTTTATGGACATTTATGGACTACATTCAAATGGTTTTCTCTGATATAAACATCCCATGGGTTGCATGATTTTCAGGTCCAAAGCTGGGAAATTCTGGGCGCTTTCCTCGGCAAAACTCCTTCCGTGCCAGCAGGGCATCCTGCGGCCACCAACAACAGCTAGACAAAATGTGTGCAGTACTGTCTGTTTTGCAGGTAAGGCGTGTTCTTCATGATGGTATTATATATATATATATATACATATACACATATACGTGTCCGTGTGTGCGTGTCTGTGTGGTATAGACGCACAGGTGTGCATACAGTGTATGCAGTCGGTTTATACAGGTGATTTCTGATCTGAGTGGGTGACCCATGGCACAATTGGGGTATCATGAGGCAAAAAATGATTATATATATATATTCGCCAAATTGATCTGGCTGGTGATTTCAAGCACGTCTCAAAAGTTTGACATTCTTTTGAGAACATCATTCCAGGGGTGGAAGTCGAAGATCTTCGAAACCAACAATCCAAAAAAAACTAACACAGAATAAATCAACGTATATATATATATAGATATAGAGATCACGGAAGCAACTAAGCGTGCTGATAGAACCATAAGGACTGAGAATCTTTTTTGGTTTGCCGAAGTGTCGGCCCCAAAAAAACGGCGACCTTTGACAAAGTGGGCACTACGACTCAATGGCCCAAGGGGTTGGTTAAATGATACACGGGTACTAGCAAGTGGCTTACTGAAACGAATTGTATTACCTTATGTATCCTTATGTTGTATTGTATGACTATTTTATTTCATTCTATCTTGTTATATGTTATTCTATTATTGCATTATATTTGCATTATAGTTATATTAATATTATATGTTGTATATCATGTTAATTGCATTACATTAGAAAAATATAGAAACATATTATATTAGATAACATATTATCCATGTTATAACCAGATATGCCATTTTACTCACCAGTGACTTGACTAGGCAAGGCCCATCTACCCCCAACTGCTGGCACATCGGGTCCATTCCCATGGCCAAGGCTGCTTCGGCTTGTTGCTTCACATCCTGTGGGTCACCCATACTGGGAGCGGTCCGACCAAAAAATCCACTTGGACCAAATCCTGGAAAGCCCCAGTTGAACATATTTGATGTGTGTATCTATGTATGTATATCTATATATCATACGGTGTGAATATTTTACATTATGTGTATATTATTACATTATATATACATTATTATTTTCTATATTATATATATATATATTAATATATACATACATGTGTATGTATTAATTATATATGTATATTGTATATATATATATATATCTATTCATGTGTGCATTATACATTATATATATCCCTGTGTGTGTGTCATAGGGCCTCATTACCCCAAATATGATTGAACATTGAAAGCATGGTTGTTCAACCAGCAGCCAGAAAATGGCTGGCCATTGGGCCCATTGCAGCATGCAAATCATCCATTGTTTGGTGAGATTTGCTAAGAGATCCAGCGAGGGTATTCCCATGTCTGGAACCTGCTACAGTCCAATGGGGAGTGGAAGCCTAAGCTCGTGGCGATTCGAACGGTGTGTAAACAATTGCCCTGATTGGAACGTAATGGCTCCATGATGTTTCATGCTGGCTGTGATGGTTCTGCATCAGACTTGTGCGAGTCTAGCTTTTGAAATCCCATAGGTGATATCTCATGGGTTCTGATCTCTCAGGATGACATCATCCCACATAGAATGACCGTGGCAACTCTACACTGGAAACAGAAGTATCATCTGCCACCTGTGATATTTATTGAACCCAGATAGGAATTCTTCAAGAGCCTTCCAAGCCCCGTGGTATCCCCGTGTTATGCGTAAATCTCATGTTTCCCAGCGCATGGTAACTCCCCGAAACTTGGAAGTAAGAAATCCAAGTAACGCAGCTCTCCAAGTGAGTTTGTCACCGTCCAACCCCACCTTTTCACCACTTCGTGGTAGTTTTGGACAAATATTTTACTGAGGTCAACATGGGGTCAACTTCCATCCCATCATCCCCCACTTCGCCTGTACCGAGCCGGCATGACCAAGGACGTTCTGTCCACCAATGGTCCCTGCAGCATGGCAGGGCCACCCCAGTGAGTTAACTGGACTAACCCTACATATCTGACTGAATGAACTGGGGTGATACTTCACCCACCTGCAGTTCCTTGTTTTTTTGCGAATTTCATCACCCACCATTTAATCGAGGTTTACATGGGTTTACTATATTAAATGGGGGTTATGTATAGGGCTATGGTATATATTTGTTTATGAGGGGGGTTAAAATCATCAACAACCGCTAAATAAGGGCTTCTTATGAATATATATATATATATATCATAAATGATACACATTTAATACACATTTATAAACCATCTATCAATGATGATCGAGAAAAAAAAAAACGTTTCAAAAATGCCTTCCCCGACACGAAAATCCATCGCCGCCCATGGAATCCATATGGATGTCCCCAGCTCGGGGGCCTGTCTCGGCGTAGGGGCAGCCGTTGCCACGACAGAAGATGCCATTGCGAGGTGGCCTGGGACGGCAGAACCATGGGAAGTCATTGGGGGTTGGGCCCTAAAGGTTTACCACACTAACAAATCCTAGTGTTGATAAAACCGCTAGTGTAAGTTTTTCGTGGCTTTAACTTTCATCGAGTTTTACCCTAATCGGTGTGAAAAGCCAATAAACCTGCAAATGGTGTGTTTTGAATTGGCAAAAAAAGCCTAGTTACATTCCAGGATATTAGCATAGGCATAGCAGCTTCCATTCAGCATGAAACATGGCATTTGTCCAGGTTGAAGTGGTGGAGCCGTGCCATCTGCTGATGCGATCCAGTTTGCATTGAATTGAGCAAATCCTTATAGATTCTAGATATTCTAGACCAAAATCCACCAAAATCATCCAAAATCCATTAACATGAAATCCAATAGGCACAATATGGCACAATACTCCTCTTCACCCGTCAACTTCGACACGAACGTCACTTCCCTTCTTCGCTCCCAGACGTGAAGACCACATTTTTCGGCTCCTGACACTCTGCAAAGAATCCATCAAAGCACAATGGTTGACCCATCCCATAGGATCCATGTATGGTATATATGCTAACATTTGGGGTATATTGATGGTAAATGTTACCATATATAGCATACATGGATCCTATGGGCATGTTGACCCCAACGTGGCCACATTTTTTGGAAGATCCCAGGTGGAAGATCCCCAACCGTTCAACCTGCACCAGCAATGCGGTGCTCAGGGTGAAGCCCAACACATGGGCCAGCACCATCCTGGAAGTGGGAGGATGGTGTAAGGCTGGCACCACCTTGCATTTTTTCAAACATTGTCAGTTTATATAGTATATGAATATACATGCACATGTACATATATATAATATTTGTTGGGAAAACTAAGTCACAATTGGCATACGAGGATTACAGTATCAATCCAGATCTGTCTTTGGCATCCAATTGTCTTTTAATATTCAAGTGATCTTGTGCCATCTTGTACGCCGTTGATTTCCGGGAAAACAGAATGACCATCACAGGACGACAACATGTGGCCATCAGCGGGTCGCTTCCATCTAACAAGCTCAGCAATGTAGAAAAAGATCCAGCAATGCTGTGGCAGATTTGGACACGTGCTTCTCCTATCAAAAAGAAAACACTACCAGCAAGTATCCTTGAATCTAAACCTGGCAATGGGAAATACATGGAAATACATGGAAAAACTAATGCACTGTCTATTTTTCTTCAACACTCTTCAGCACATTCATCGGTGATATTCCGATTCCAGTTAAGTTTTGCAACACCCATTGCCAAATTGCCATGTTTGATTCTTCCCCAGGGCCGCAAGTCCCACCCAAGCCCGCGATTTTTGGTCATTGAGGCTCACACTGCATTGAACCAGGCAGACTGGCTGCCTCGCTACAGCTTGGGCAAACTCGGAAGCTTCACGCTACGTTTCTTTTGCTTGGGGATTAGAGACCCTGGGAAACTCATCTGACAATGTGGTGGTTGGTGCTTTTTTAGCCCTGAATAAAGCAGTATTACTTGGGGAGTCACCTTGACTGCGGTGGTTTAATCATCCCCGCCCCCCTGATTTCAACACCCTCGGAGAAGCCCGAAGACCATGGTGGAACCTGGTGGATCTATCCGATCTATTCTGCAGATCCACAATCAAAACAATCCAAAAAAAAAAACTAGTTGGGATGAGTTTAAAATGGTTGCCAAATGACTATCTGCATTTTTCTATATCGATCCCAAACTTTCGGCTTCCAACAAACGGGGCCAGATTCCGCAACTGCCCGGCATTTTCTTCGCCCTCGAGTCTTCGCCGGGGTGTCACCTCCCGCCGGTTCCCGGCGGGGGTCGGGATCCAAACAAAGGAATCCAATCTTGGATGCGTTTGATCAGGAGTTAATGTGGTACCCTCTGGTAATTTAACGTAGCTATTGAAAATGACCATTTATAGTGGATTTACCCATTGAAAATGGTGATTTTCTATAGTTATGTTAGTTTACCAGAGGGTAACATTGTAAACCCACTTTTGTGGTATTTTTGGTGTTTAAGTTGAGTAGCCCCGAAATCAACCTCCTTGTGTGGTATGGTTTTTAGCACCCCCCCACTATGGTATTGTTTTGAAATTGCGTGTGGTTTACTGTCGGTCTTACGAGATTGCCCGGGGTATGTATATATCATCATGAATATGAATATTATATATATAATTATATATATATGATGTAATATTATGCTCCCCCAGAGAGGGAATAAAACATACAGACTTACAGTATCTTTATTGTATATTCCAAAAGCATATGCAGAGTACATCATAGACATATCATTATTCATACGTGTGTGTGTGTGCATATCATTATCCATCTTATGATACATATTCATACATATTCGTGCTATTATGTACTATCATGCAGATTATGTTAAATTTACAGTATATGCATTAACTTGCCATCTGGTTATTTAACATAGCCATGGAAAGATCCACCATGCTATTAATAGCTAAACAACATCTATTTCTATGGGCCATCTTCATCCATTTTCCATGGCTATGTTAAATAACCAGAGGGTAATTCATTATGATCCACTATAGTCACTATAGGTACATATTTATATGCATTAACTTATATACATTATACAAATTGTTGTACAAATGTGGCAGAATCGATAACCGTTGACCGTTCAGCGATTTCGTTGACCCATTGGTGGAGCCCGCAGGTCCGGTCCCTCTTTCTACACCCTTTGTGAAGCCATGGGTGTTGCCAGTGAAAGCCATGGAAAAGGGTGACCATTCGGGTCATCATATGGAATATTTTTAAGAGTGGTGAATCAACATGTTGGGAGATCCTTGAACTAAACAGGCATTTAATAGTGGGAAAATCCCATCAAACTATATGTAGACAGGATTTTCCATTTTTCCATTGGCCATGAAGACTTGCATTGTTGGATGATCGTGTGGAAAGTTCGCCAAAGAAATGGAAAGAGACACTGGCTGAAACACCCGGAGCAGTGACCAAATTCTCTGGCTGCTGCTCATTGGAAGACAAGTGAAACTGCCGCGGTGGCACGGTGGCACACCGGCATCCGCGCTGAGCATAGCAGGCTTCATCCACCACCGAGAGAGAGGGAAAAAAGGCCATGAACACATCCCCACCATCACCCGATTATATGCAAATGATCATACAACCAAAATAAGAAAAACACATCAAACAAATTTAAATCAATATAGATCATATCGCAACCCCAAATTAGATAGAAAGGTGGGAATCTGGAAATATGAGGTCCCATGATATACCATTCTATCCCACCTTTTGGGGAATTACTATAGATATCTATACACAACGGTGATCCTGCAGTTCTCACGTCACGGCAGGACCCAGGAAGAAGCTCCGGGTGAACTCTTTGGCCGCCTAAGAAAGACGCCAGCTCCAGGACAAATATTTCATGGCCATAGAAATGCTGATTTATGGTGATTTAATGGGACTTCAATGGATTTATATAAATGGGAAAAAATTGGATCTGACCATCGATTTCACATGGTTTGACGTGGTTTAACATGATTGATTTTCAGTGGGATACACTGATACACCTTCATAGGTTCTTGTTTTTGGTTTGGGGGGAATCCCAACCGGTGTGTGCCACGAAAATGATGGAAACCGATATAACACTGACCATGGAAGTATACAATAGGTAAACCATCTACAGATGGGCAACTGTCCATGGCTATCTTAACTTACGAGGAGGTAACCTGGTAAAACCCACTTATACTATAATTTTACATATATGATTATATATATGTGTGTGTGAATATACAGATGTTACATTACATGTTTTACATGCATATCATATATATATATATGTATATGAATATATGAGTTGCTTGGTGGTTGAGCTGCCCGTAAAGTAAAATTCATGGAATTTGTATGGTGCACTAAGGATAATCATCCCAATTCGAAGTAAAAGTCTCTGCACCCACTGTCACCAGTAAAAAAACAGACACAAGTCATATTGGTCATCATTGGGTCATAAATGGTCATAATTATCATAAATAAACCAGCAGTATCGGTCGTAGACCCACGAAATATCTATCTATCTCATATTCAATCATGCGGTTGCAGGATGGTGCCCCCCAGTTATGTTTGTTGGTTTATAAACCCCAGTAAGTATAGTTATAAGATGTTATAAGTACCATAAACCATAGTTATTGGAGTTATAAACCAATTGAACGCTATCTTGGGGGCACCACCTTTTGGGAAACTCCTAGTAACGCTCCAACTGGCTCCTCATTTGATGGGGAATAAGATACCCCCAGCTCCCTTCACCGCTCCCTTCACCTCTGGATCGTAAGTTTGTCAAAGTCCACATGCTGCTTGGTTCGTTACTTGGTGAATATGCCAAAAAAGAACAAAAAATGGCTACAGATGGCTATGGATGGCTACGGATGGATATGGATGGTTATGGTCAGTAATCCCCTATCAGTTTCAGTATAACCCTCCAAGAAAAACACACCCGCCTCACTACTCACCTCGATCCAATCGAGCTCAGCCTGCTGGTCAACATACCTGTCATGAAAAAATTGCTGTCACCCAAGCTTTGGTAAAAAAAAAACGGCCAGGGGATAGGAAGGACGTTCTAAGTCATCCTTCCAAGATTCTTTCATACTAAAAAAACACCAAAAAAAACATTGGCCAGGGGATAGTCATCCTTCTAAGATTCTCTAAGCGTCATTTCATATCAAATGATGATAGTCATGAGATGAGTCGACGACTTGGTTGGGAGGGCGTGGGATTCTAACCTGCAGCTCCAGCTCCTCCTTAGTGGAGCTAAAGTGGCAGGTGACAGGTGCCTATCCCCATCGATTGATTCCCCATGTCAAGTCAGAGCTTGGTCATCTTGGTTCACCTAAAAATCGGCTATCAAGTATCCAGAAGTATGGCCAAGGAATCCCAATCAATTATATGGTAAGTAGTAACTATGGTTCAATCCAGATGTCTGATGATGTTTGCGGTTTGAATTCGGTTGTTTCATGGTGTCCCACATTTTGCTGGGCCAGGGCGTCCCAGTGCCTCTGCGCGTAGAGCGTCGCCAACTCTCCCAAATCTGCATCCTGGGATCAGTTGAACCCATTGATTTGGCACCCGGTAGAGGCCAGCTCTGCACGACCTCCCCCAATCATTGTAAACAGTCCAGTGCGTTTAGAAGTTCTTCAAAGATGCTTGTGTATTCTTGGATGGCAAGCGCCATTTCTGGCCACTATGGCAAAACGGCATATCCTGCAAGCTGACTTGCCATATCCACATCGTTTGAACCTTTCCTTTTTGTGACATGCAATTGGGGAAACAACACGATGATACACAATGAACATCTAGTCGCGGAAGAAACTACAGTTGCATACAAATGCACATCATTGCATGTTCATAGCATGCATAATCCTCAAACATCCAATCCCATGCTAAAAAATACATGACTATACCCAATAGAAACACCTATCCATATTCGTCTCTACATGTGAATTACCTCTCATTCTTGATGGGAAAACAGCGGTTGTGAGGAAACCCCCTCAAGTTGCCCCCCTAGCTATGTTCGTTGATTTGTTAACCCACTATATTCATTATTATTCATTTCATCACCATAGACCCAAACATCAGCATAGTTATGTTCACCAACTTCCTTCACAAACTGGGGCACCATTCAAATGCCATTCCATCCCATTCAACTCCCAGTAAAATCCCCTTTGAGCCCCCATGGTGGCCCTCATGGCCTTGATCACGAGATCGCCAAAGGCATGGGCTTGAACGGAGATGATGGTGGCTTCAGTCACCGCCTGCGCTGGAGAATTTGATGTCACCATGAAAAAGTTTGGTCATGATAGTTACCCTAATCCAAACACCATCATTTCCTGGTTTAGCTAATGACTTTGGGAGAGTGGCCCTAACCCTAACCATATCCTAACCATCATTTTGCTGGTAATGTTGTGGTGGTTTAGATGTTCAGAGCTTTTTTTCTCAGAATCATCGGTATGCTGTGCATTCTTATAACATGTTGTTTTGACTTGCACAGGAGAATTGTGGGTCTTTAACTTGGCCTCATTTTCCCTTGATGAAACGATTGTCCGACCTCAAACAGACATTCATTAGGGGGTCCCAAGATGAGTTCAAGGCTCATCCAGGCCGGAAGTGCGACACGGGATTCTCGGGAAGACGATGTGGGGCTCCCAAAATGAAAACGGTGTTCATGGTTTCCAACTACGCTTTCCATAGACATATTATATATATATATTAGATATGTCATTGCTGCGGCTAACATCTGCAACAGATTGTCTACCATGAATCAACATGTGGAAAATCAATAGACTGTATAGGCACAATTTTCTTGGTTTTCTGTGTTCTCCATATTTCTCTGTTCTTTTGGGTAGTTGATACGTCGCAGTTTTTCGTTCCCGCAGGATTTGCCTGTGCCAGCCCCAGGTGCACCCAATGGCTCCAGAGTGAAACTTCGCAGAGGTAGTCGTCCTGGCTGTGAAATCCTTTCCACCCAGTTAAGTTGAGTTTTGACAAAAATCTGGGTTTTGGGGATGGTTTTGGTACAGTACATCATATCGGCCACGAGGAAGTCCTCCATAACAGAACGTGGCCATATCGGTCATCTGATGTTCTAAGGATTCTAAGGTAGATGTGCCCTGGGAGTCCGCTGTACAGCTAGATCTCTAGGGGACCATGGGACATTCCAAGTTCTAAACGAATTGGGCAAATAAAGCCCATGGTAAAGCTTGGTAAAGCTCTCTGAATAACAAATAAGGCCCTGACCACGATCCAATTTTGAACAACTACTATATAGTATATACCAGCTTTGACCCTTTCACATTTGATACTTGTAGAAGAAAATGCAGTAAAGTCTAAAGTGGTTCGCCGCTTTAACCAACTATGGCCTTCAGATCACAGCATGAAGAATCCATGTTTCACACCCCAAGCGCCAAGACGTGATCCCAGCCCCGGGACTGCCTTGTCCAAAACCTGCAGAGGTTTTGGCTCCGGGGACCAATTGAGGGAGCATCAAACATCATGAAACTATGGCCACGACGGATGCACAGCCAATCTTCTACCAAGGAGCCAGGGTCTGGTCGGGCATTTCAATGGTTTGGAAGGACTGGAATGACTGAAGTGTTTTGCGATGTGAGTCCTCCTTCCAAGGCGTTTCACTCCTGCCACGAATCTGATGAAATCTGCTGCCAGGAGGGGGGTGTTTCTCTTTCTGCAGCAATATATATGCTTGATGGGTTGGCAGTTGAACCACACATTCCGCGAATATTCTTCAATGTGCGGATGGGCATACACACACATATCACAATTATCACAGAGATCACTGGGATGTGTCCTTCCTGTGGTCCTTTGGTATCCTTCGGTGTCAATGTAAGGCAAAGCGTATATACTGCTGGCATTGTCCTTTCACCACGCTTCACTTCCGCAGTTTTACATCATTCTCTGAAAGCCAAGCCATGCCCAAAATCTCTGATTTGGTGATCGTCAAAACTCAGCTACCTCTCATCCATGTGTTCAATCGTCGTCGTCATCATCGTCATTATCATCATCATCAGAATCTCTCATCTGCTGATGTTCAAAAGAAGTAAGCTTTTCTCAGACTCAACCATTATCCATCTATATCCATCCATATCCATCCATATCCATCCATATCCATCCATATCCATCCATATCCATCCATATCCATCCATATCCATCCATATCCATCCATATCCATCCATATCCATCCATATCCATCCATA
>Ga0126342_10012036_pt1 | contig 15445 bp, 17 predicted proteins | sample Cyp1metagenome_FD_92528 | JGI IMG/M metagenome (GOLD analysis project Ga0126342, IMG submission 92528) | Coral microbial communities from Lord Howe Island, Old Settlement Bay, Australia - Cyphastrea 1 metagenome | ecosystem: Host-associated > Invertebrates > Cnidaria > Coral ...
TCAAGCACCTTTCACTCCATCAGTGGCTTCGCTCTGCCATCCCTGATTCACAACAACCAACTTCTCCTATAGGTTTCCTATTTTTGAAACTTCCGCCACCGCCTTGTGCGGTGCTACTGGTACCATTTTTTTGCCACTTTGCTGTTTCTGCGTTAGTCAATGCTTGGCACATGCACGCATGTCACCGATGGTAATCCGGGTGAGCAATGGATCCATCGATCATTTCTGTATTGTTTAATTCTTGCAGGTCCATTGGCAACTGGGGCACGCTACTCTGTAGCTGCCTTTCTGTCAAAAACCTGGACACTGCAATTGCAAGTGCTCTGTTCATCGCCACGGGATATATCTTAGCCCTGGCAGTTGCGAACGAGCCGTCTTGCTGAATTCCTTGCAAAGGCTTGTGTTTGGCCCTATGTGAACAGCGTCCTCGAAGTCCTTTGGATAGCGTCACGTCTTTGAAAGTGCTCAGCCTCAACAGCGAAAGCGTCGTAGGCTTTGTGGCACATAGACCGTACATGCACTGGTCGAACGAGCACAGTTGGAAGCATTCCAATCTGGCTAGCGTGCGCAAGGCTTGAAGCGTGCATATGGACGATGGCCCCTGCTTCATCAGCCACAGTGGAAACTGAGGACGCACTAAAAAGCCACAGAGTCCGAGCTAAGATGCCACTACGAGGAGGTCCACCAAGAATTGGATAAGTTTTGTTCCTGTTTTCACCTGAATCCATTGTTTGCCCGTGAGCCCAGCAAGCCCCAGGGGAAGTCATAAGAACGGATGGGCGATGGTCCACCTGGAGCGTGGCGTGCCGCTGACCACGTCTCGCAGCTTGGCCCTCCTCCAATGCCGAGGACCTGGCCTTGCCTCATCTTTTTGACCCAAAAGGCCTTGGTATCATCATCTGTAAGATCAGAATATTCCTTGGCTAAGCACAAGTCCACTGAAATATAGAAGATTTGCTGATCTCTCACAACCTCATGGCTCTCGATGCATATCATTGTTCGTGTCTTGTGCATGCAACAATGTGTGAAAGACAAAGGTTTGGTTCCTGCACATGTCCCAAGTTGTGAAAACCCTGCAAACCTGGGGACCAACGTTTGGCAAAAGACAGAATGGAGTATCTCATGTGTTTGTGCAAAGTTTACAATATGGATACTTCAGAGTTTGTGGGCATCAATGCGTATGACAAAATTCAAGAAGAGGACAATATGAAAGCTAGTATTCGACTTCTGCAAGAACAAGGATACAGCACCCCAAAACTCTCTCCGAAGCTTCCTACTCGCCTTGAGTCCTGCAGAGATGGTTATAGCTTCTTCTCCAGTTCCTGCGGATGATGTTTCGGCATTTGCTTCCCTGGCCAGCCCAACTTGGAGCTTCATGGATGTGAAGATTTCCGCAATTGCTTTGCTTCTGACGCTATTATGTGGAGCTGCAGTTTGCTTTTACTTGCGGTGTGCTTTGGGCAAGGCATGTGGTGAAAGTTTTTGCCCAGAAAATGGATAAGACCCTCCATGAAATCCTTGATGAACTCGAGTATAGACTTGGTTGGGGAATATGGGATGAAAGAAATGCTGAAGCCTTGGAACAAAAGCGCCGTCGCTATTTGGACAGCGAGATGTGCGAGTGCTCTGATGATTATTGGAGATCTATACACTATGGTCCACCTTGCGCTGACTCTCCTGATGAGGAATCCGAAGAGTCCTCCGTCTCCATGTTGCGCTGCAGGAACCTATCTTCAGAATTTCGTCAAATGATGATTGAGGCCAATTAGTTTCTTCGTGCCTGAGTCTCCAGACTGGACTATGACTGGGAAGAATCGCAAATGCGCGGTGACACGTTGGCCATGGATTCTTTGGAAGATCAGATTCGAGAAGCGCATGGACTGATGTATACTGGTTTGGATGAAACCTGAGACTTTGCATGGAAGCTTGTAAAGAGTTTTTGAAACATGAAAGTTGGAGCAAATCCGCTGCCGTTTCTGCTTTGGAGGCTTCGACGATAGCCTTAGTGGATTTAACAGGTAAATTTTCAGTTGAAGACTTGAACGTCCAACGGAGACAGGGTGAAAACAATTTCAGTCCTTTGTATATCCAGTTAGTGCGCAGTACAAATGCAGGTCAACTGGAATCATTCACAGACATGTTAACTAACTTCATGTCAGTACAGTTGCAGCCGCATGTTCAATACATGGACATTACCGTAGGTGTTTTGATGTGAGGATCGGAAGGGCGCTGCCAATCAAAATCTTCAGCCAACCCTAAATTCGCCTAACCCATCCCGAAAAAAAAACCGAAATTCACCCTCAACCAGATATGAATGAACCCGAAACTGTCTAAGCCTCTGGGGGACATTTTTCCAAGTTTGGGGCATTTGCACGGCAATGACATCTCAAGTGCATGGTTTTTTTGCGTCTTGCAGATCGATATTGGTTTTGACCACGATGAAGCATGGGTGCACGCCGGCAGAACGCTCATACTGCAGAGGCATCGCTTGATGATTGCGAACTTTATGAATGGATTGTTTAACTCTCATCGTCATGATGTTAACTGTCACGATTTTCATGTAGTTGATGTAGCAGACATAACAAATTTTGGTTGTTCGTGATTGCAACTGTGATTCACACTGTTTCCGGACTTTATAAACATTGAAACGCAATATATAACTATGACATAGATGGATTTGATTCCAAGATAACTGATGATACTGCTGAAGTGGACCTTTAAGTGTCAATTTGCCTTCCAACATCGCATAACACAAATAAAAAATAAAATTAAACTGATTCCTGAAATGAAGCGCAAGGATGCACTGCCAACATTTGAGTTCCAAGCACCAAACTCAGATGTTGTACATTTTTTGATGTCGAGATCCGGCTTGGTCTGTCGTTTTTCAGCCATCGTACAGTTGAAATAGGAAAATCATGATGTGTTGGAATTTGAGGTGACAAGGCATGACAAGGCCAACCATATCATGCAAAAAAATACAAACAAAAATCGAATACATTTGATATATTCGCATTCGCCCAATTGTTGAAATTTGCCAGGTCCAGTTTTCATCGGTTTGATCGCATTGCGTCCACCGAAGTCTGAAACGTATGTTCTGGTATCCAGGCTGGATGTATTGAATTTCAATTCTGTTTTTAATGGCATTGTTCAAAAAATCACAGGATCTGAACCATGCAAATTTTTGTCTTTAGATGTGACGAACAGAGCACAAGGTGAAAACATTAATCGTTTTCAAACAAAAACTCTACACAATTTGCGTAGTGTTTGGTGGCTGACTTGCTAAAAAAATGTATTTTTTTGAAGGAGTAGCGCAAGAGCCTCAGTTGTAGTATTTTGCAGTAGTTGTTTTTGAAACACAAAACCAGGTTTCATGCAATTGCTGATCGATGACCCGCCAGAAATCAAGATAGTTCTGAGGTGGAAAATGATGATGTTGGAGAGGAGCCGCTCATCAGATGTTTCGAATTTCAGTGTTCGAAACTCAGGAGACAAACTTTGCAGCTTAAGAACAAATGGAATCATTTGGAATCATGTCCAACCGACAGGTCCGAAAAATTTCGAGAAAAAACCCTGGGACAAGGTACACCATGATTCTCTGCACCTTGTTGCACCTTGTTGCACCTTGCTGGTTGGGAACTTAGATCTTTCCCAGCCATGATTGGTGTCATCCAACCATTCCAACCGCAACAAACTGTGGATACGAAATACATGAAAGATATGAAAGACTCGACGAAAGACCAATGTATCTCTTGTGTTTTTACAGTTTTTTTTGCTTTTCCTTTGCGTAGCATTTTGGTTTAAGACACATTTCCGTGCCTGGCAACGCAACCTCTTGGTTCCCATGGAACTGCGAGGTCTAAGCCACACTGTGTCAGTTCGGTTTCAGTTTTCAGTTTCGTGGGCAGCTGCACCTGTGGTATCCTGTGGTATCCTGTGGTATCCGGTATCCTGTGCTCGGGCAGGCTCCGCGGATTCGTTCTCCAAGGCCCATCAGTACAGACAAATGTGACTTGGCCTTGGTCAACTTGATCAATTTGGGGTTGCTTTGGATGGATGCATGTTCTGCTTGATGCTAGTTTTTGCCAGGTTGTTGGATTCAACAGTTGAAACTGTTTGAATCAGTTCCAATCTCACAAAACCTTCATGATCTCCATGTAAGGATTACATCGGACTATTCATTTCCCGTGTAGGGACACCATCATGCCATGACGTGACACGACTGGGATCTATCTGTGATTCGAGGATTCAACAGGAGCAGCAGCAGCACGCGGCCTTGCCATGCACACTTCAACTGACCCTCGGATGGGACTCGGATGGGACTTGCATGGTATATCAATATATATATATATCAATGTTTATCACTTAGCAATCTTAGCAGAACAAAAAATAAGATTCTACATTGACTACATCTAATTATCTAAACTATATCTTCACGTATCTGACGTATCTTCACACTAAGATCCCAATGGATCCCAATGATCCCCAAAAAAAATGATTCCCTGGATTGTGAAGATACGTGAAATATGTCAATCGTCAATTTTCCGTCAATTTTCCAAGGATGGAAGACAGTTTTGGTCTGGTTCAATCGGATTCCATGGACCTGCAAAATGATCCGCGCTTCTTCCAGAGCAACGTCTTGGACAAAAGGCCGCACAGAGCAACGTTTGAAATTAGTCTCGGAAGCCAATTTTTGATTTGACCAAGTTTCACAAATCTCTGCAACTTGCAGAACTTGCAGAAGTTGCAGAACTTGCTCATTTTTGACACAATTTCACAATTCACTACATGTCAGACATTTGTTGAGATTGTCAGACATACTTTCAGTTTCCAAATTCATTTTGAGTTTGTCTGAGTTTGTGATTTCGAGTCTCTGCGGATCTGGGATCGATCTCTCCGTCTCCGTCTGTGACGTGCTGAGACGTGCTGAGCTGTGCAAGGCTTGCGGCCTTCTCTACCCTCTCAGTGGTCTCTACCCTGATGGTGCCGTGGCCGTGGCGGTTGTGGAAATGATAACAAAATGAAATCGGAAAATCAAAATGGACGGGAAATCATTGGATGAAATTTGGAAATGGCATCTCTGATTTTGGCGTTGAAACGATTTCAAATGAGACATTTTGATACATTTTGTACATGTTCGTAAATTGACACTAAGAGATGCAGGAAACTAGATCTGAAGCATTTTTACTTTTTGTGTCAGAAGTGCCACACATCACTTCACAATCTTCACATCACCACTTTTTCATATTTTTTTCCATGGCTTTTTCAGCATGTCTTCACATGTCTTTCACCACTCCGCGGATCGGGCCACGGCGGCCACGGTATCTCAGATTGCATCTTGCACGCACGTCATCGAAATGAAGTCCGCTCCTCGGATCCGGCAGAATCTATGACAGTCTGACATAGTCTGACAAGCTTAATATCTAAACATATCTAAACATATCTAAACTTAATATCTAAACTTAAACAGTTATCCGAACACATTGAAATTCATTGAAATTCATTGAACACATTAATGACATTTTGTAAACTCTTCAACTAGACTTCAACTAGTCAAGCATATACGATTCACATCGATTCACGATTGTTTATGACAAGCTTGACTGGCGTGGGGCCAGTTTGTATATGCTTGACTTATATCCCGGATCTTAATGGATGTTGCGCTCATTGTGTCAGACTCCCAAAGCTGACGGTATCTACTCATTCCTCCTGGATATATGCATGGTATTTCAATGACGCGCAGCATGCATTGGAATCTCTTTGCCAAAATAGTCCAATGCAAACATCAGTTTTGTCGGTTTGTTTTCCCATGGTGAAGCTTCCAGGAAGCAGATGAATTTCAAAAGCGTCGAAGGCATGACTCGAATTGAGATTGAGAGACAGGAGTTGTTTGGAGTTGTTTGGAGTTGTTTGACCTAACGGAACTTGGAAACTTGGACCGGATTGCGCAACCATTTCCTAACCATTTCCTAACCATTTCCTAACCATTTCCTAACCATTTCCTAACCATTTCCTTCAACGAAGCGCACATGCAACAATGGAAACAATCGATTAGAATGGGTTGCAACATCGCAATGGACAGGAATCTCTGTCAATCCATGTCAATCCATGTCTCATCTTGTTCTTGCGCTTGTTGCGGCAATCTGCGCTTGTTTGTGGTTGCTTGCGTCGCTTTTTTGGCGTCGCTTCTTTTTGGCGTCGCGTCTCGGAGGTTGTCTTCGCTGCGTGAGTTTCGGGTTGATGCCCGCAGCTCAGTGGAGTTCTTCGCAAACCAGCGATGTGTTTCGGGCGTGGTGCAACCCGTGTCAGGAGCATTGTGCTCTTTCTGAACATCGTTGCAACCTACGAATCTTGGCAAAAAGCAGCACAGAGCAGCACAGAGCGCTTGCTGAATGGCGAATTTTTCTGAATATCATTTTCAGACTATTTATGATAATTCAATAATTTCTATGATAATTGATATGATAATTCATTGATCAGATTTGACAAGTAACTTTCAGTCTTCATAGAAACTTCATCTTTTTTCTGAATTCTGTTTGTTTCCGGCAGGTGGCCATGGCGCAGACCTACCACACGTGCCCTGGCCGAAGTACCGGATTTCCGGGGAGGTTCCCCATGAAATCTCCCATCAAAAACCAGATCAATTTCCCATGAAAACAGGGGAAGAATTAACTGAATCAATTCTCCCCACAGGAAAGGTCAACAAGAGGTCCCAGAAGAAAGGAAGGTACTGTTTCTGGATTTGATTTCAATCAGTTTAGTTTGAAAAGCTTGAAACTTTAGTTTAGTTTTGATTCGCTCTGATTGCCAATCATTCCTCGTGAGTGAAGTCATGATGATCGCCTCCCTCAAATGGCGATTTTTGAGGCAACATGTAGTTAAGATGCCATTTTGGAACATTTCTTGAGGTCTTTTTTCTTTTTTTCTTTTTATTCTCTGCCTATTCTCTGCCTATTTTCATCGATGTTCGTATTTTTCTCTTGTGATTTTGCATCGGAGATCTGGTCCCCAGACGGAAGGCAACAGCCGGCTTAGTCCCGTAGTCACATGTCCCGGCTTAGTCCCGGCGCTGAAAAAAACAAATTGTGGTGTAAAGATGTGTAAAGAACATGCTGTTGGCCCAACTCGCGCACGCGCAACTGTCATGCTTGCAACATCTTGCAACGATATATACGATCTGCAGCAAGGTTTGTTCGTCTCTTTCATGTCTCAAGACCTTTATTTTATTTTATTTTCATGTTTTGATGTGCCAAGATAGACCTTGGATTCTTTGTCTTGCTGAAACTCTAATATCATCGGGTGAGTATTGTGCTAAGTATATCATAGCACCATAGCTATCCATAGCCCAAGTGCATTTTGTATGTCAAGCCATCTACACTCGCGTCTTTGCAATTTAATTTCGCTCATTTAATCGAATTTATATTCCTGCAAATTTTCCCTTAATCCATTTGTGTGAGTATAGTACTCATATAGCCATCGCACGTTTGTGATGTCGTTAATCAATGTTAATCATGTTTGCCCTCTTATAGTACTATATGTGCTCCATCGCTCGTTTCAAAAACTCGCCTGATTTTCAGAGAATTCCATGATTGAAATCGATTGGAGAGTTGGAAAATGTTGGAGACCAGTTCTGACCTGCAGAATGTGCCACGGATTGAAAACACATCCGCCCGTTACAGGAAGGGTTTGCCAGCAGTGAAAATGGGATGTTAAACTCATCGACTTTCTGAAAACATCTGAAAACACAGTTGTAGAACGATAGTTGTCGAATGTTAAATCTGGAAAGATCTGGAAAGATCTGGAAAGAATGAAGAGAATATCACAGAAAGTTGCAGAACATCACTTAAACTCGCCACCTGGTTGCCACCAACAGTTTTCCAGGTTTCCCACCAGTACAATCCTAAGCAACTTTTGGTACTGTTAGTTATTGTTGGTTTATGTTGGTTTGGGGGCGTCTTTAAAGTTTCTCTTCCAAAACAACTTGTGGCCGGACTTGTTTGACAGGTACCGTTTGGAAACGGCCGGGCCCACTGGATTTGAAATCGTGCCCCAGCTTGCAGTCGGACTGGAGTGATGCGTAACCGGTTGCAACCGGTTGGTGTACATTCTGAGAGATGATAAGGGAAAAGATGGGAAAAGATGGGAAAAGTATGGAGACATGAACTCTGTGCATGTTGCAACATGTCTGACTTTTTGATCGATCCTGAGAACATTCGAGATGCGTCGAGAGACTCAGGCTACATCATACTATCTCAACCCGAACATCACGGTCTCTTGGGCGAAACGCGTTGATTCGCATCCGTTCTTTCTGGGTAAAGTTGCTGTATGTTGCTGCGATCGTCTCATGGATAGACTCAATGCAATTGTTGGTTCAGCGCAGAATCAACAGACACGGGTTTGAAGTGTATATAAGATATATAAGCTGAGGCATGGAGGCACTTTGCAGTGAGATTCTCAGCATCCTTCAGATATGTTTTGATAGTTTGATAGCTCACAGGTAGGACTCAGTACGAGGCACTTGTGGTGGTTTGTGATGTTGCTTTGGCAATTTGGTTCGCGTTCTGCTGAGTTGGATCTGCAGTGACCCGATGAAACCTCCGCCGAAATGAGGTGAAATGCTTGCTGAACGGTCTGACGCTCTTTCTGATTTCGACAGGGATCAGTGCTTCTGGCTCGTTTGATATCTGTTGATATCTGTTGATGTCTTTTGATGCTTGCAATCTAGACTTTGGCAAGAAGCACAATTATGACATCAATTAACCACGACATCAACGAGTTCAAGGAGTTCATCAAGGAACATCAACAGCTTCTCAGGTTCTTAAAGGAAAGAACGTTGGAAAGTGGGAGATGCTTCAAAAGGTCCACATTTCTTCATTATTTTTTCATGATTTTTGCATATTTTTGCCAACTCTGCCACCAGGGAAACATGGGAAATATGGGAAAAATATGCATGATATATTATGATATCCATTAAAAAATGATGAACCATTGATGAACCGATGAACTGCACATCTTTGCAGCCCACCAGGGACCACCACGTCCGGGACCACGTCCGGGACCACGTCCGTGTCCACGTCCGTGTCCGCGTGGCGTGTCGCCAGGAGTTGCTGTCAGCTTCGAAGAGCTCACCGAGGAGGATCCGAGCAACGGGAGCAACGGGAGCAACGGGAGCGGAGCGTTTCTTGCCGAGTCGAAGTCGAAGTCGACGTCGAGTCGAAATCGAAATCGTCAGTGAAGTGGAAAGACTCGTCTCGATGATTTCGATTTCGATAAGATTTCGATAAGTCGCTGAGAAGGGAAAAGAAGCTGGAAAGAAGAGAAAACATTCTGTGAATTGGTGAAGAGAGTCGAAGTGAGGAGTCGAAATGAGGAAAAAGTGAACACTCTCTTAGAAGTTAAAGAAGTCGAAGTCAAGGATAAAGTGAAGATTAGACAAAGAAGTAGAGTGAAGAAAGTGAAGACTCTTTTCGTCTCAAAGTAGCTGACAGCAATTCAAAGTGAGAAGTATCTTTTCAATTCTCACTTCATTGTTGATGTGTAGATAATGTAAATATGTGAGCGCCTCTTACTTCATCTCACTTCATCTCTCTTTTTTATCATGTCTGGATGTCTCTTGATGTCAATAGATTGCAGCGATTTCGTGATACTGTCATATACTGTCATATACTGTCGTTCAATGTATATTTCATGTTTTTTTTCATGTTTTTGTTTCACGAATCAACCCGGGCCTGTTGAAAGATTTCTGGTCAGGACCAGGCCGAGATGCGAGTTAAAAGCGCTCATTTCATGGCCGCAGCTTTTGGGGTGTGACTTGGCAGGATTAGCAGTAATGGTGCAGAATCTACAAGATGTGCCCTAGCTTTACTGTAACATATTGTAACATATTGTAACATGCTTTGACACTTTGTACATACTTTGTACATACTCTCAGATCTTGCAGATGTGTAAGTTTCTAAGTTCAAAGTTTAGACAGGTTTGCACCTTAGACATGCACCTTAGACATGGATGAACAATGATGAATACGATTCATGGCGCTTCTCGGTCACAGCACACCATATCATTTCTTTGCCTTGCGTGTCTTCGTGACACTGTGGGTGCAGGGTTTGGAAGAGTTTCCAGAAGCTCCTACATACCAACTTCAACACTAAATGAATCATTTCTTTATGATTTCACGCAGATTGATGATTTCATTTTCCGATGCTTGATTTTGGGAAATTTGAAACTGCCAGGTGCTACACTATTGGAGGTCGGGTCAATGCCATCCTCGATCAGTGACGTTGGTGTCCCATTGGATTCCCATTGGTGTCCCATTGGGAAATTCTGTGGGTTTGGGGTTCACTGAAACACAAAATGATCGCATTGGGCTTATTGGGCTTGCTGCTCTGCAGGCTTTCTGATGCATTACATTCATACCAAGCACCAAGCGACTTGGCAGAATTTGGCGATGAAAATTCACGAAAATGGACAATGTGACAAGCATTCTGCATCCTTCTGGGCATTCTGCCGGGTTGCCAGGATGTCTTTCGCATGAATTACAACCTGGCGAAGGACACGACGACACGACGACACGACGCGACTTCGATATCTTCGATTCGACATCTTCGACTGCTTCAGAGTTGATAACTGTTGATACGATGACAGAAACCACAGAAATCAGAACAGCTAAAGTAACTGAGTACAAAGCTCGTTTTCCCCACCCTGCCGACTTCCTGACCTACTTGCATACACACCCATTCATAGCAATCATACCATGTCACAATGTCCATCCATGTCCTACAGTCCTACAGGTTACCTAAAGACCAACTTCTGCACGACCCACATACCGGGTTGATCTTGGCTGCCTAGTCAGACCTAGTACTTTCATGTACTTTCATGTACTTTCTAGGTCGAGATGAGGATAGGACAGTTAAAGTCAGCAGTCTAGTGAGTCTAGTGAGTCTAGTGAGTCTAGTGAGTCTAGTGAGTCTAGTGAGTCTAGTAACTACTCAACTCACTCAACTTGCTCATCCTCACATGGACCACTTATGGAGACCTCAGTCCACGGAAGCCAAGTCCTTCTGTCCTTCTTCCTCACGAGGAGCACGAGAGGCCATACATGGCCGGAGCAACTGAGATTGCAAATTGTAAAGAATTGTTTTTAGGGCGGGATCTTAGACAAGGTCTACATAGAATGCCATATATTTCATTATATTTCTCTTGCATTTCCCAGATGATTTTGTGTCACCGGAAGCTTCTCCACGGTTTTTCAGCCAATGTTCCCAGCCATAATGTTGGCTACCGAGGTCCACGAGCTGATGATGTCCCAGCGCCGCAATCTGCGTGGACCAGATGTTTGAGGACAAAACAAGAAAACATGACAAAACCACCCAAAAAAACACATCGATGGAGCTGATCCCAGTTGATGATTTTTCGATGTTTTTTTTCATGATGTTTTGATATGTTTTGTATCGACCTATATTTTTTCTTCTCCTTTTGGTTTCGAAATGCTTTGAGAATGATGTCAAATGCTATGATTTCTAGATAATTCTAGGATTGAAGGGAACATACCAAGCATTCTATGCACACCAAGCGAAGCTCTCTGCAGACAATTCGTGAATTCACGATGGTTTGTCAGGTCCCCAGTTGCAGGCTTCATTGGCTTCATCACAATTGTTCGTGTTCTTATTGTCGAATCTTGTGCATCTACATGTTTCACAAGATGTTTCACAAGATGTTTCACAAGATGTTTCAAGTGTTTGGGAGCATTCGTTTCAACATGTTTCAACATGTTTCGACATGTTTCGACACTGACCCGGTCCGGTTCACTTTCTTGGTGAACTCATCATCTTGGTGCGCTGTGATGTCTGCGTCTGAGGCTGGCTATCTGAACGCCCCAAGGACTTCTCAGCCCGAAATGCCAGAGCCACACCACCAGGTGACCCAGTCTGTGACTTCCTGGTGGTTTATGTTGGTTAGCCGTCTTAGGCATCTGACACATCTGAGATATCTGACATTTTTTCCAAAAGAAATCTAAAAAGCACTGAAACAAAAAACATGAGATATGCTCTCCTGTCATTGATAAGAACACTGAAAAACACAAGAACGCTGACAAAAACAAATCCATAGATATCATCCGATAAATTGCATGTGACAAGACGACTCCATTTGTTTTAGACATGCTTTGAGGTCTTTTGTGCTATTGTGCATCTAGCCAAAACATAAACCACCACCACATAAGTGCTTGAGCCAAGCTGACCGGAGCTCGTATGCAGATGCTGGATGTATCTCATGATCATGTCCCCTTTACAAATACATCGTATCATATACATCGTATATACATCCTTTATATATATATATTATACATATATATATATTATTATACATATACATCCTATCAGAGATAAAGCCCTGCTGCCGAGCTCCGGAGCTTGAGAAAGAAACCTTGCTGATCGGCAACCGATCGGCAAGCGATCGGCAAGCGATCACCATCCCCGGGCAACCCGAATGGGCCGAGGGATCAAGGTGATCAAGGTGGCAAAGTCCCCTTTTTCCATTTGCCCCAGCAATTTGCTGTTGGTTTTTCCAGAGCGCTGATCAAAGCGGCAAAAAAAAAGCATCGGTTGTCCTTCATGTTGACTTGGAGTGGGGATGATGTGATATGATATGCTATACCGCATTTAGTCTCATGATCTCACCGTAAAATCGAAACAACGAGCGATCTTGGACCTGGATTTGTCCAAAAAATTGGCACTGGATTGGCGCTCTTGGACCGTTTTGTCATACTTTTCGACTTCGATTTATTCCACTGAAACATGGCCTGAAGGCCACCATGGGTGCACCGCCGTTGTACCGCACCGTGGTCGTTTCAATGGCGCGGCGATGCGGCGATGCTTACGAAAAATCGTGCAGAAAGACCGGAACGCGTGCGGAGTGCGGAGATTGAGGATTTCATATGATTTCACAAGAGCAGAGGGCAGATTTTGCTTCGCACTTGGAACCATTTCAGAACCGGTTCAGCTGCAAACATCTCTGCTTTTCAGAGAAATTGAAGGCTTAGAAGAACGATGAAGAGTCTGAAGGCACATAGGCACGGCTTTGTCCATTGACGTGCCCCGTTTGGACATAAAACTTCAAGATATCGCAGGGCAGCAGGGACTCTTCTTTCAGAATTGAGTTGATTGAAGACTTGAAACAGGCTGCACCACTTCGATTGCTTTCGACGTGGCATTGCTGCAATGTGTTGACTCGGGCCTCGCTCGGTAGCTTGGTATTTGTGGCATTGTGTGGAACGTTTTCAAAACTTAGCAAGTCCCATTGATCCCATTATGTCCCATTGATCTTTTCGAAAACATCCAGCGATCCATCCATCTTCATCCAGCTGCATCTGAGGGCAAGTGAAAGAGCGAGTTGGAGCTGTGCATCCTAAGGCCTCTATATTAGTCACATTTAGTCACCCTAAACTTGTAGACTTGGGGGATCTTGGAAGGTTTCACTTGACATTTCAAATATTTCAATATATTTCAACCAAATGTGTATAGAAATATGTATGTCTGGGAGGCTTGTTGGATTTTTTGAAATGCCGTTCATTTATTCCCCAAGAATTTTCAACTTTTTGAAATTCATCCTTCGGAGGCGCCACCTGATCCGAAGTTGAGCCACAAGCATGGTGACCATGGTGGTGAAGGCCGGGTGGCGTGCAGGATTGCATCCCAGTGAATGTTTGACACCTGCCCAAACCAAGGATGGGGTGATGAAATCGACCTGAAGGGAACCATGAAATCTTTTGAGAGCCATCTTTGATCATTTTTGGGGGTACAGGTCTGGAAAAAAACTACGCCATTTCCTTCGCTCAGTAAGAATACGCTTGGCGATTTGCGCTGCGGCCAACAGCTTCCCTCCAGGATGCTTAGGGATGGCAAGGGATGGCGAATTGTGTGATCTGATGGATCTTTTTGCCGGTTCATGGAAAATCACTGTGGACAGCTGGTCTGGTGACATCTTGCTGAGCGTGCCAGGAGCGACGCTGAGTTGAGAGGTGCGGCGTTGGACGCTGCAGATACCCTTGCCGACATCAACTGGAAGCATTCGAATCTGCGTGGCTAAAAGAAACAAAATCTGCTGCCTTCGTCCAGATCTCTGTTGCATCATCATGGAGCAACCGGTCCCGTCCCACCCGGATAGGCATCACATGGCATCACTAGTGATACACCTTCAGGATGGTTCAGGCTATGTCAGGTTCATGCACCTCATAATGACCTTCAACCGCTTGTGCTTGACATTTTGGGGGCACAAAAGGAATCTGCTGGGAAGCGCTGTGAGACTCCTAGATTGGTTGCATTTCTCATCACCTCACCATGTCATCACCATCCAGTCATTTTATCATTTTTTAATCAATTTATTCAATTTTTATCACCATTGGTCGCAGCATCTGCAGTTTGCAGCTCCGACCCTACTGCGCCTACCGTCGCCGACCAGCAGCGAGATTCGTTTTGAAGCGCCATGTCGGAGCCCTTGGCACCGGAGCAAACTCACGGGCAGGCTTGGTGTGCCAGGTGGGGAGACTCGCAACCTTCAAACTGCTGCACGGGGATAGTTCTTACCCACATAGGAATGAAGAATGTTGAATGATGATGCAGAATTCATGTAGCCTTGGGGTTGAATCTTGGCTGCCTCAGCTGCCTCAGCGGCTCTCCAGATTTGCAATTGTTCCTTTCTGCAGGTTTGATCCCTGCTTCAATGCGCCTTTTGGATGTACACTTGGCCTCCTTTTGTCTGCGGGTGGTGCGGCGTTGATCGTCTACCGGGCAGACTTGCCATCTTCCCCCTGGATTTGGATCGTGCTCGGGGCTGTTCTTTGCGCCTCGGTGGTAAGAGACATGTGTCACGTGCGCAACAAAGAAATGGGGATGGATCAAAACACTGCGAGCCCGAGCGAATCCGAAACTGGTAAATGGACATTCAAACCCAAAACATGGGACGATTGTTTTTGACCAATCCCCAAAACAAAAAAACATTTGAATTAGAACACTTCTCGGTTGGTCGACTTTGAAAGATATACCTGCGTATTTGTGCTTCTCACCGTCATTGCTGGCGGTTTGGTGGTTTGGATCGGTGGCCTGAAAGGCCAATGTTGCATTTCGACAGGTTTTCATAAATGTACATAAACAACCCGCCGGACCGGAAACCGTGCCCATAAAACGCACATTTTTTTTTTTTTAAAGGTGATTTTACCACAGTGCCGTGCTGATTTGATGATTGGAAATCCTGGAAAAACTTGGGGCGCGTTTTTTGGCTTTTCAGCGTCATCGCTGCAACGCATGCACCGTTATCAGCTGGCAGTCAACATGGAACCCAAATAATGCATGCCAGGTCCCTGAGTCGCGAACCTGCAGCACACAGAATGAGCAACCCAGCAAGACATTATTCACATATATACTATCATCAAAATGTGATTATGTAAGCGGACCGA
>Ga0126342_10012037_pt1 | contig 15444 bp, 16 predicted proteins | sample Cyp1metagenome_FD_92528 | JGI IMG/M metagenome (GOLD analysis project Ga0126342, IMG submission 92528) | Coral microbial communities from Lord Howe Island, Old Settlement Bay, Australia - Cyphastrea 1 metagenome | ecosystem: Host-associated > Invertebrates > Cnidaria > Coral ...
ACTAGCCGTATACTAGCCGTATACAGCAGAGAAGGTCCCAAACGGATGCTCTTCAAGTGCTGCTTTCTAAGGTTTCAGACTGCTTTCAAACTGGTTTCACATGGGCAAGCTGGTTTCAATTAGATTTTAATTGTATGACAGTTTGAAATCAGTCTGGAACCTTAGAAAGCAAAGCATGGAGAGCATCCATCCGTTTGGCAACCATTGAGATAGATCTCTTTGTCAAAGAACGAAGAGAAAATTCATCGGAAACCAATTGCGTCCGTACAGGGAGCCGCAAATGCGTCTCCAGGTACGGATGTAATTGGTTGCAGGTAGATTGCAACTACATCATGAGCGTAGAATCGAATTTGGTATACTGTACTGCTCATCTTGGTCAAGCGCTGGAACTCTTTTGAACTCAGCATATCTCCTGCATACGGCTATTATACGGCTCATGTTGGTCAAGCCCCGAAGATGAGCCGTATACTGGCCCTATACAGCAGAAATGCTGAGTTCAAGTCAGTTCTAGGGCTTGACCAAGATGAGCCGTATACTAGCCGTATACAGCAGACATGCTGAGTTCAGGTAGATTTCAACTACTTTTTCTGCTCTATACGGCTAGTATATGGCTCAGCTTGGTGCAGCCTTAGAACCGACTAGAACTCAGCAGTTCTGCTGTATCCGGCCAGTATACGGCTCAGCTACGGCTCATCTTGGACACACGCGAATGTTGGTTAGCTGAGTATTAGTCAGTACTAATGAGATTAGCACTGAGTCAGTAATGTCACCTAATACTAAGCTAGTTATCAACACGCATGACACGGACCTAGCAGCACGGTTCCGAATCGCTGGCGGGACTCGTGGTTGCAAGGAGTTTCAGACCTGTTTCAGTCCCAAAAAACAACAACATAGATGGAGCTTCCGAATCCGAGTTTAATAACGTGATCGATTGATTGGTTTCAGACTGATTTCAATCCGGTTTCAGACGCATTTCCTTGGCGCCACATGCTGTTGGTTTCAGACGGAAAAGGGCCGTGACGGATACTGGCGGGTGGCGGGCTTGTGCAATAATTATCTCCAGCACTTGCGTGGTTCAATACAAAACAAACATCCAAGATATATATATATATATATTAAATTATATATTATATATATATATATATATATATATGATCCCGGGTAAGCATGGTCTCGATTCCCGTCGATTCGGTTCCCCTTGAAAATCGATTCGAGGCGATTCGGTTCAAGCAACCTACCGATTCATGTTTGATTCGATTCTTTTTAATTGTTGTGCTCCGGTTCCTTAAAATCCTGGTCGATTCAACCCGATTCGATTCCAAACGATTCTATTCTTTCCGATTCCGGACCGGTTCGGTTCCTTATGTGCAGCGGCTTAGATTCCTGAACCGTTTTGGAACCATCCTGAATGATGTCTTGATCGTTATTTGACTCCACACAAACCGTCTGCTGCTTCAGATCCACGAATATTTCGGTAGCATGGACAAGAGCATGCTCACGCTGCTGATCATGGGCACGATATTGGACGACGTGACTGAATGCTCCGAGACCTGTTTGCAATGGCTATAATTACTAAACTTGAAGTGCGAGTTCGCAATGCCGGTACTTTAGTCTCCTGACAACACACATTTTATGCAGAATTCGGGAAAGTTGTTCCATAGCGGTTTGGTGCAGTGCTCCAGTTGCTTCACTAGCTGGGCCAATCGGTACCATCAACTTTCAAGGTGCAACACAACCACGGATAATTCTTTTGGTTCATAGGGTCACTCAACTGCAATGCTAAGGATATCATCAGAGCACAGGACAACTACTGGATGCTGACTGTAGCTTGGCTTGATAGCGTTTGGTCCCCCCCTTGCATGTGCATTTGCGTTTGATAGTGAGATGCACGGAATCTGATGTATGCCGAAGAAAGAATGACTGGCGGGAAAGGGCTCGGGCAGAGTGGGCACAGTCTTGAAAGTTGTTCATGTTGTTCACTTACTTACCTACGCATCATTTGGACATTTGAGACTGCTGAGAAGGAATCCTCTTTGGCTGAATCAAGGCATTTATTTGCTACATTGTCCTGAACTCCTTCATGATGCTCAACATGCTTGTGGGTATCCTTGTTGAGGCGGACAGCAGACCATCCAGAGGCCTTTTAACAGATTAGATGATTCGAAAACAAATGCAACGCATGCGCTATGTCTTTTGATCCACCTAGGCTATTACTTTCGCCGGCCACCTCGCATATGCTGCTGGACACACACACACACACATTTTCACGACTTACTTCTCATGTCATGGGCAGGCTCGAACCTGACTTTTAGTTCCAAACTTCAATTCCAGCTACTAGTATTGACATGTCATAGTCGTGCTCCATCTCAATCAAAGTCTCTCCGACCAAATCAGAGAAACAAGCAAATGGCCTACTTTGATGAGGTTCCTGCTTCCATTTGCAATTGTTCTCAACGCAAGTTTGTTGCACATGCCGCGGACCAGATAGCCCCCCAAGAGTTGCAAGATACATTTACTTTGAAACAACACAATACTCTGCAGACATATGCAGACGTATGCGTGACAGCTGCCATGGAAGACGAGTCCTCGGACTATTCCGCCTCTCCGGAGCCTCTAGAGCTTCCAGAGCCGGAGCCGGCGGCGAAGAGATGTAGACGGCTTATTCCCTTTAGCTTGGAGGACAAGTTGTGACAAGCTGAACTGAACAGTCAAAAAAAGAATCTGCCTGCAATTCAGAGTCCAGGTATGTCCAGGTATTTGCCAAATGTGTCAGAACAGTTTCAGCATCATTTGGTTTTCTCGGAGCTGAGCAGTCCTGTTTTTTTCCCTCTGGCAGGAGTTGGAGAAGGAGATTGCTGAGCTGAAAGCTGATCCACCCCATTATGTGCCTGAGAAAGCAACAACGACAGCTTTCACTTTGTAGCAATGTTTTCCTTCACATTGTGGACATGATTCTGGGAGGAATATCGAGGTGACTAGATCAAGGTTCTGTGTTGAATTTCCTGAGCGCCCTCTTTCACTAATTTTCTGGAATGTAACAAGGGACACGCCAAAACCCTGTCACAGTCAGTCACAGTCCGCAAGGATTCTACTGATTCCATCCGAATTGTCTCCACTTATTTCATTGTATGAATCCTGAAGCCTGAAGCCCTATCAAAAAGTACCAGTAGAATCAATCCCAGACAGGTTTCGGAACTTGCTGAGGTGAAAGACATTGGCGAACTGCAGAAGCCTGGCAGCACATCCTCGCCCTTCACAATAGCGCGGCTGCATTAACTTTGCTATTTTGGAGAATGTTTTGGACGGGCGCATTTATGTGCTTCCGAACCGGTCCGAAAAGCATCTCTGAAAAGACCATTTAAATGCGAAGTGTTGACCACCATGCGGGCTCAGGACACCAAAGTTAATTTGCGATGAGCATGGACAGCTCAAAGTTCCTGAGAATCCACAGAAGTAGCTCGGCTGCGCCCATCCCTAGCTGTGGAACCTGTTCCAACATTTGTGTCCTCAATTCTTTAATGACTTGTTTCACTGTCAATGATATTTTGCTGATACATATATATATATATAACATTACGTAATTGCATGTATGTATTAATATTCAATTATAATATTCAATTATATATATATATACATACGTATAATATGATATATGTTAATTATAATTGATATGATTGCATTATACTACATAATCATATTGTGTATATATATATATATATATATTATATTGCATGTACATACTTTTTTTTAGTTGTACAGTGTACTCCAAGGAAGAACAAAAGAACCTTGTGTGGAAACATGTCGAAACTGTCTTCACCGAGGAACGGCCCCTGGGTGCGGCCCTGAATTTCAAGCCAGCAAAGAAGACATGATCAGCAAATGGTCTAAGTAGGAGCTACACATCATTACACATCTGTAAAATATTGTGAACTAGTTACTACAGTTACAGTTACTACATATATTCATCATATATTCATCATATATTCATCATCATGCATCATCCTACTTTATGTTTGCTTCCCAGATGGCTGTCATCCCATCCGCACCCATTTACGCATGTGCTAAGGACCTTCAGCTTTGTGTTTGTGGCAAAGAAGGTGATGAGGCCTATGGCGTACCTTGCAAGGTGCCGGGCTATGAACATTTCTCTATGGTTGGAGTGATTTGAACAACGATATTCCCGATATTCCGTGATATTCCCATCTCATGTGATTGGATTGAATATGTCAATATGTTTCCATGGTCCTAGGTCAATATCCGCTTCGACCCAGAGCTGTGGCCCGCTAAGCTACCTTTGGTTCGCTTCAGAGGTGTGTTCCGAGCTTAGGTCAGGTGAGCTCTTGCATGTTCTATGGCAGATTGTCATGACATGCCTTCCAAAATCAAAAACCAACATCTGCGAGTGTTAGCCGTAGAGCGAAGCGCTTCTCGGTACCGTCCGTTGGATGAGCCTCTATATCAGGGACACAGCCGATCTTGCCAACTTCCAGACCAAGCGAACATGGGGACCATGGGGACTATGCAAATATGGTTTAAGAGATTCTAAGAGACTGGTGCTGCAAAATGCTCACTTTGCTTACTTGTGCTGAGGTTTCACCATGCCCTCACTGACGACAATGGGGCCATGCTGATGCCCTTCTATCGAGCCATGCCGAGGCAGGTTCGCAGGTTCAACAGGTCTTAATCAGATGATGTCAGACGCACAAGAAAGGTGGTGTGTGGAAAGGGTTCGATTCTGCACAAAATAAAGATGTCGATAGCCTTAGCAAGAACGTGATAATTTGAACCTCAGTTGGACAGGTTTGTTGTAGAGCACCTCATTCAATGCAAAACGGAATGCACACTGCGTGAGGGGAGCTTGTGGTCCCAGGAATGAGCAAGATGCTTGCACTTTGCGTTTGACTCTTCAGGTCGTGGCCTAAATTGCTCAGGCACCAGGGAAATTCTACCTCCACATAAACTTCTAGGCAAGAAGGACTTGCGCAAAAATATCATTATGTTTTGATTTGGCTACTTTGGGGGGGTTCCAGAAGTGGTATTTGGCCTATACAATGTTTTCTTTTGCCATTTCGACGAAGCTAGAGGTTTTCGACAGGACACTTGGTGACCATTGCAACTGACCAATCAAACCCGCTCATGTTTGAAGCATTTTCAAGCCAACCGCACAAAGATAGGCCCTTGGCCTTGCTTTTGAAAATCCGCTTGCAATGAAAGCAAGGCCTTGTTTCTCGCTTTCCCACTGGCTGTGAAAGGGGCCCCACAGACTTTCCCTACGCCCAAATTTTTGAGACCTCGTGAGTCTCGACGCGTCATGTTCTGTGAGGCCATCAGATGCTTTTTGGAGGACCCTTTCACTTCGTGGAAGCTCCCCGCCGAAGCTTTGCTTAGATCAGGGAGGAGTGCAAATATGCAAAGGACACGCTTTTCAGTAGGTTGCCGGATGTAGAAATTGGTTTGATCTTTGCAGGTTCCAAGTTGCGGCCATGTAACCTCCTTCCCAGATTGTGAAGTTGTCCTCAGCCAATTGTTTCAAAGACTTCTCGCCCAGGAGCGCTTGCCGGAGAAATTCCAGCGTGTGCCAAGGCTGCTATGAAGACACCGGAACAGGATATTCATGATATTTTTGCTATTTTTTGGCATTTTTTTGCTATTCTATGCCGTTGATTTCCGTTGCATCGCGACGACTACATCAGGCCTGCATCAGGCATGGACAGTGACTCGCAACTATCGCAACTCGCTCTGCGAGTTCTGAGGCTTTGGAGGTCCACCGGAAGATCAATGCAGAGCGGCTGGAGATCATCCGCAAGCGACTTGATAGGAAGGTGACCGGCGGTGACCGGATGGTGTACTTATCCAAAATTATCCAAAACATTCGGGTAATACTACAGTAATACTTAGTACAGTAATGTACAGTACTGTACAGTGATGTACAGCATATATATATAATATAAATATTTATCATATATGCACAGTTATCATCAGAATGGGGACTGTGTTTCAGAAAGCGCCCAAGAGCTCAGGTACAGATCTCGAGTGGTGCATCCAGATCTTTTCGAGGGAAAAGTGAAGGAAGAGTGGTTGGATCCAGCCTTTTGCAAGGCAAACCAAGTTTCCATAAATATGTTGATTGATTCATTATTTTCTTGCTCTTTCTGACAAATCATTGTCTCGGAAAGTGTTTGCACCAGCTGCATCTCGCAAACCTTCACAAAACATTTAGATAAGTCTGATGCGTCATTTTGGTGATTATTTTGGTGTAGCAAAAAAGTGGCTTGATTGGTACCATGAACGCCAAAGTGATGCCAATGCCTGGTGTGCAGAAGTGGAATCTTTGAAAGGCAATGAAAAACAACACACCAAGCGCCTGGAGGGAGATCCTCCACGAGGAAATGGATGGAGTGACACTCGGAATTACAATGGATCGTGGTGGGCATGACATGTCGAAAGTGCAGTGCTAGCAGAACCATTGTTCTTCACTGGTCTTCTTCCGGCTCCATTTTTCAATAGCTATTCGACTATTTTGATGAATTTTCAATCATTTCAAATGGAACATTTCGCACAGTAGTGATGATGGAAAGACATCGCCGATGAACTTATCCCTACGTAGTGCAGTCTTAGTTTGGATGGTGAAACGAACTACCTCACAATAATTTCTGGCATGTTGAGAAAGATTGCATTTGTTTTCCACCCAGGTACTCATTCAAGCTGGTGACAGAGGCCTTTGCGGTTTGTCGGAGTCTAGCAAAAATCGAGAACAAGGTCGAAGAGTGGAACAGTACGGTTTCTTCTACCAGTCAATACCACTTACAAAATCTTTACACAAGCGCAACAAAATTGCTCTTAAAATGTCTTTCATCTCGTGCAGCGACTCGCACACTTTCTGTTGCGCCTTCAGGCATTCTGTGACATGTTTCTTGAGGAGGTCTTTAATTTCTACAAGAGCAGCGCGGCGACATTTCGCATGACGTTTTGCGCTGTTTCTGGTTAAAGTGAACTGATTTCATGCTCACTGAAGAAACAAAATCATTACTCTATTTTTTGCTCTAGACAGAGGAACTGATGCTTAGGGCTTAGAGCTTTACTTCACCTTGACTCTCAGGTGGCTTGCCAGCCAAACGCCCGAACAGCCGCAAGGCAGCAAGTTGAAACGAAGCATCTTTGGGCTCTGCCAAGGCTTTGGTATGCCTGGTTTGCGAATGCGAATGCCATCCAAGGCATGAATGCCTATGGTATTGTCCTCAATGACATTGGCATGGAACCCTTCATTGACGAACTGCAGCAGCACGTTTGCATGCTGTTAAGCTGCGGAGGAGGTGAGATGGAACATTATGTTGAACACATCAACTGATGTTAAGCATGATGGAACATAAGAGGTGAAGATGATAGTTGCGCACAGAACCGGACATTTGCCCGGAGCCCACGCCTGGCGCACAAAATGACTCTCTTTTTCAACGGACCCCGACGAAGTCTGCGAAGGGTTGTTGCCGAGAGTCAGTGGGAAACCAGAAACGGCGTCTTACAGAGTGTAGTATATCCATTATTATACCCTCCTACGTGTTGTCTTTAGGGGGTGGCAGATTTAGACTTTGTATTTATGTCATTTTGCAAACCAAATCCCAAATCCAGTATTATGCCCTTCTAATCCCTTCTACATATTGTTTGAGGGGGGTGGCTGATTTATACCATGCTGTTATGTTATTTGTACCCTGTGTTGAAGTTGATGAGAGAGATGTGAAAAATGTGGCAAAAAGTGATAGATTATGTCATGTTGGGCGAACGTTAGGTTCTCCGGGGATAGTTCATGGAACCATTTCATGGAACCAAAGCTTTGAAAAAGTTTGCTTTGAAAAGTTTGCCAAAAGTGGCCTCACAGCGTCTGGCAGTCTCAGGCGAATGCTGCAGTCGTTGGGTGATTTACTTTTTCCAGGTCCTGGGAGCTGCTGGGTCTCCAAGCTGAAGAGAAGCACCGCATGGCACATGGCACGCGAGATCTCAATGGTTCGACTTGTCATGTTTTTGTGGCTGTTCGATCGTGTTCTGTTCACTTGTGACAAATATGAGTCAAACATGACATGGCTGGACGTTGTTGGACGTCCTTAAGGATGGCCATCATTGCTTTATTGTCACTTGACTGCAGATTTTTTGCGAGCACGCTTGCCTCACAAAGCAAAAGCCAAAAGGATCTGCAGATTCAGCGGGTATTGCATTAGCATAGCGAGGCCCTGTGATTTGGAACCCACAATGCTGCAGCCGGTGCTGGTGGTAGCCGTGGTTTTAATCTTTGAACATCTTTGAATCGCCAACGTCGCCAACTCTGGCACTAGGTGCGATACCGCTCTGGCGAAGACCTTGGTTTGGATATGCACACAGATGATTCGGACGGGGCAGGGAAGGTGGACAAGTGTGAAGCTTTCTTTGAGTATGTGGGGCTCCAATGGGCTCCATATATCTTTGTCGGGATGGATAACTGTTACGTAAGAATTCTAGCTTTGTCTGCAGGCTACAAGTCAGAATGGCAAGAATGGCAAGACAACAGGGCTTTTGAGCGGAGCTTTTATTTTTTCTTTTGAGCTTTTCCTGTTTGGACTGGAGTTTCTATGGACGCGAGGATGTGACTCTAAATCTCTGCTTGGGCTTAGAGTTCACTGGTGCCGGTCTTCAATTCTGTGGGATGACTGGTGCTGGTGATCATCGAAAGCACCGCCACTCTTATTTCCACAAGAAGGCAGGTAAAAGATTCTGAACCTTGATTGATATGCGAACAGAGTGCAGTCGAATCTGCATTGTGCTGATAGTCGCGTGGTTATGCTCCACTCTTGAGCCCTTATAGCCCCGAAACTTTGAGGGCCATTGCGTTGTGCACTTGGGACGTCGCCGTCACGGAGCAGACGACATCACGTGGCCAGGCCAAACAGGACCATGCAGGAGTGGTACTGGCCTAGATTCTAGATGGTCCCATTGTCTTGGTGTGATGGAGGAAACTGGGGCACCTGACACAGCCCAAGATTGAAAAATTGGTTGAGATTGAGGTGATCCAACTTGGGAAATGCCAACGACGCGTTCAAATTAGCCAACATCGTGATACATTATGCCAATGCATAAGAAACTGATAGAATCTGCCAAACATCGCACATTTTTTCGGTATAGCAGTCCTCAGTCTTATTCATCCTTCGATTGCCTGCGATGAACCTGTCAGAGAAAAAATATGTGGAATGTAGCGTCTCTCATGTGGTGAGGCGGCTGCAATGACCACGAATGAAGACAACTAAGGTCTGGCGAACGTTTGAATCTAATTCTATGGAATCACTCCAGCACGCAGCTCTGCTACATTTAGTGCACAGCCTTTTTTGCCACAGACCCCAGCGCCAATGTATGGTCCGCAGCGCATGCAACAGCCGCCCAAGTTTAGACTCGTGGAATCAACATGTCACGCTGATTCCCATGAAAGCTGTTGTGGACAGAGTCAGATCCTCCAAATTTGTTGGCGTGAGGTACAGATCGAGTGGCTCGGATTGTTCAGTACTGAACTTTTGCTTCAGGTGCCAACACACTCTGGAAAAGCACTTGTTTGAACTGAAGGAGATCCAGTATATAATTACATCCACAAAGCCATATGGTTGAACAGATCGAGATACGCGATGTTGACTTTGACCCTGGGTTCCCCCAGAGCCAAACAAATTGAAGCTATTGGCCTTTCCAAGGTGATGAGTCTGAGAGCCCTCCGTACAATGCGGAGACAGGCCTTTTCGATGCTTGCTGCCAACTTGAATTGAAGGTTCTACAGAAGTGTTCAAGTATGTCTACTGCATCAGACTGGAGCTGATAGATTCCTTCAACTTTTCAGCTCTTCCGGCCGAGCCTCCTTTGAGTCATTTCTTGAGTCATGTTCAAAGCAAGTCACGCTTTCCAGTGGCTCTCAATTTTGTAGGGCCTCCAGACCCTGTGTGCGTGAGCTACACTCACGACCGAGACTTTGGCAACTTCAAGGAGCAGAATTAAATTTCTTTCGTGAGTTGGAAGAATTTATTTGCCATCAGAACCGCAGAGTGGAAGACTTGCGAAGACTGGAAGACTCAGCCAGACTCAAGTGTGAATCTATGTGGATGTGAGGACTACCCGAAGGGCAAAGAGAACTTTCGTGGTCGGGGCTGGTGTCCACGCCGAAGCTTTGAATATCCAGGATGCGCGGTTTCCTTTTGTGGAGATGCAGAGCACTTCTTTTGAGAAGGCCAAGAGAAGACCCACGACGGTTGAAACCCTTCACGTTTCTTTTTGCAAGCAGTCTGAACAAATCGATTTATTTCCCAGCAGCTGTACAGCACACACACATACATGTATATACACATGTATATACACATGTATATACACATGTATATACACATGTATATATATATATATATACACATATGATATGTATATATATATATATACATACATACACACACATATATATATATATATCTATACATATATACATATATATATATGTATAATATAATATACTCGTATACATACACATGTATATTATATATACACATGTAATATAAACACGTAGATAAAGATGTATATATATATATACATACACTCATACACTACGTATTGTTATATGTACAATGTATAATTGATGTATATTCTTAGTCTCTCGGAAACCTGCAAGGTTCAAAATATCTTTTACTAAATTCAACAGATTGTACGCATTGAGTTGAACCCAGAGTTTGTGCAAATTGCAGGATTCAAGCCAGACTGTGTCAGACTTAATTGCCTGCAAGAGGGGATCCGTCAGCATGGACGTGGAATCAGTTCTTAGCACCAGCAGAACTCGACAGACTCCGTTCCAAGGTGACAGCGAAGAGGAAGACCGACATGTCTGACACGACTAGGATGCTGACTTCCTTTGCTGACTTTTTTCGCTGACTCTCCTGGCTTGTGCAACTTTTTGTAGTGAGAAGCTGTAGTGCTCAGAAGTGCTCAGCCTCTCTGCCAAACTCAAAGCGGATTGGGGACGTTTGTTCCTTCATTCAGCCTTCATTCCGTGATTCAAAAATAGACTGTAGATAGATGCTCGATGATTTCAATGATGCTCATGAAATCTCATGAACCTGGCTGACCTGTACATATTTCCAGAGGTTTCCAGCCAGCTACGGGTGGAGCGGTGCTCAGTTACATCAGATCGTGGGCGCCCTTCGCCGAGCCTTGGCCTCGAGTGTCTGAAGCAAGTGACCCGCAAGAAATTGAAGCAAGGATGGAGGATGGAGGATGATGGAGGCTTAAGATGGCTTAAGCATGTGCCATATCTTGAAACATCTTGAAACCAGAAAAAAAATAAGCACATATGACAGTGGTTATGACAGCGTCCGATGGTATACCGTATACATACCTACCTACCTACCTACGTACGTACGTACATACATACGTACGTACGTACATACATATTACTTGCATATGGTCTGGTATGGTTTTGCATGGTCTGGTATGCAATGCAAAGTAATGTTATGTAAAGCAATGTACGATGAAGTAACATCCAATGTCAAGTAATGTCATTAAAAGTAATGTTATGTATATTTTATGTATATATGCCTGTATGTAGCGGATTTTCCAGTGATCCTTGCTTGACGATCTTGGCGGGAGAGATGCTTCTGGCCTTGCTGCAAGGGAAAAAAGTCCTGGGCTTTATGCGCTTGTACCGTACTTGTACCCTGCTCTGAGAGATCAACAGGATGCCCGGAACACAGAACCACACTGATCCGCATGCCCTTTGTACGACTACGATCAGTGGAGCAAGCAAACACGAATCAACTCATTGTCGTTCCTTTTTACTTCTCTCATTTCGGCTTTCTGCCCATTCCCTTCCCTTTCTCATGTCCTTGTCATTTTCAATCTGCAAATTCGTTTGCGATTTGTGATGTCAGGTGGTTGGCAGCACTTCGGAGGCCGAAAGCCACCGTGCTTCCAAGGAACAGGCGCCGAGCTTGAGTTCCAAGAAAGCAAATGATTTAGGTACAATACCAAAACACAATTAGTGAAGTTTTAGTAAGACTATTAAAATATGTGTATATATATATATATACACATGAATATACACATGATAATTAGTATATACATCTATATATATATACATATATATAGACATGAATAATGATAATAACAACAATAATATGTATATATATATATGTATATATATATATGTATATATGTATATATATATGTCTATATATATGTATATATGTATACATATTTTCAAGAGATCGGTCCATTGCCTGGTGACTGACTGACAGGCAACCGAAGCCATCATGACCATTTTCACCTCCATGGATTCGGTGACTTGCCGCAGTCGATGGAATGCTTTGGCCAACAGACACAGGTTGAGTGGACTAGCTGTGACTAGCCGTGACTAGCCGTGACTGGCCGTGAATTTTTGATCCTTCCCGATCTCCGTGCTTCGAGTTATGCATGGGAATTGACAGTGCCAGGACGGAAGTGGTTTGATTACGAAAGATGAGTTCGCGAACATGTGAAGCTGGCGCATTGCGCTTTACTGTTGTTAGTGTTTCATTGGTGGTCAGCAGCGCAAGTAAACGTAGACGTAGTCATTGTCATGGTCGCCCTGGTGGCGGTACTTTCACCTTCTCTTTTCTTCTTCTTTTCCTTCTTTCATAGTTGTTCCTCCTCCCTCCTCATCCTTCCCCTGCTTCTGCTGCTGCTTCTTTTTTTCCCTTCCCCTTGCTTCTGCTTGTTATTTGTAGTATTGTTATGATAACGATAATAATCATGATCCTCCTCCTCCTCCTCATCATCATCATCATCATCATCACCATCACCATCACCATCACCATCATCATCATCATCATCATCATATCGTCACTGTCATCACTGTCATCACTGGTGGTGCCACCCTCGTTGCAGATATGCAAAGGGCAATTGAAATGGCCTTGGTACAACTAAGGCTTAGCAGCTAGCCTGGCACTACCCTTGTCCAATGAATTGTCGCGCCTGCAGGATCCTGCAGGAAAGTTTTAGTACAGCACAATAGTTTTAGGGGCCTCAATGTAGTATGATTCGAGCTCATTCATTTTTGCTGGCTACAGAATGGTACTACTGTTTCCACGCTCCCGGAGTTATACCTGAACCTCGCTGTTGTTGCCGGAGGGTGTAGGGTGCCATACAGTACCTTTTAGGCTTGCAATGCCAGGAAATATGATTCGGATGTCATGGCAGCGTTGCTTGACCTCGGAATCAAGGAGCATTGTGGGAGCATTGCTTTGCTGATGGGATCGTAGTATTTCGTTGCCAACCAGGGATGACAGCTTTGCAAATACCGTTCCGAACTTTCCTTGATTCTGTAGCTGGGAAGCCTCTGCCTAGAAATGGCTCCCTGCGCATTGGACACTGAGAGCACAAAATACTACCAGCAGTTGAGATTTTTTCTAATCAATCACATGTCTAATCTGGCAACAGCTGTATTGCTTTGGCAATAGGTGTACTTTCATACATCCCAGATGTTTTGTTCTGATTCCAGGACAAACAGTTTGACATGTATGTGCAGCTGCTCTACAATCCGCTGGGTCTACCAGATTCTGATGATGCCCAACAAGGCCCAGAGAGAATAGAGAAGACGGAAAAACACTATGGCACATGGCAAGAAATGGAGTACTGAGTATTCCAGCTGCAACTTGAGTTGAAAAAGACATCGGACAGATGAATGTCGCAGCTGCAAACCTGTTCTGCTGTCCTGCTGGCCCTGCTGCTCTTTCAACGCACCTACACACTCGCGCACACACACACACTTGCACACGCTTGCACATACTAGCACTGTTGCACATTATTCATCCTAATTCTCTTCTTTCTTGAGGCGAGAATGTCGCAATGGGCCTAGACAGCTTGGTGGAAGCCCTTTGCCTGGGAAACCCAGACTTAACGTGATGCCATCGCATACCATGGTTCGTCAGAATTTGCTTGGTGTGAGTTAATCTGAGGCAGTTTACAAGGATGTCACTTCTGTCTTTGAATTGATTTCAGCGGGTTGTGACACAATGCACCACAAGCATTTGAGCTCAAACCGCTGATGTCCCACATGTCGCAATGCCCAGACAGACTCTAGACATTTGACCCAAAGATTGGAGCAATCTCTGCAGTGTCAATACAGTATCCATCTTGCGTCAAAGAAGCCGAAATGCGCTGACAAAAAAAGTCATCAGTATCGTCAATCTCCTTTTTTGCTGCTTTGGTCCTTCGGCCTCATGGCACCACGTCCTCTGATGAAGTGGTCCGTGTCAGCTCTTGCGACTTGGCAGGCACAGAACTGCAGCTAGAGCAGTTTAGAGCAGTTCGAGCAGTTGAGGCCCTGGTCAAGTTATGCTTCGATTCACTCGTACCACACCGTGGCAGTTTGTGGTATGTTTTCGAATTTGTATGAATTTGTTTATTGTGTTCAATGATGTTGTGTCATCCAGCCATCAAATGCGGGGTGCAATAACAAGCTTGCAACACTGCATGGACCTCTAAGGTCTTCTGCTTCAGCTTGAAGTGATCAGGTCGCAAGAAGATCTGATTTGGGCTGAAATTATTCCCCTGCATCTACGAGCTTTAGTAGCCTTCCCTCCAGCAATCTCCCAGACAGAGCCTTTCCTATCGTCCGACAAACATAGTAATGAAATGTCTCTAAATTGGCTTGCAAGATCATTTCGCAGAGTCATGCAGGCACTCAGAACACATCAAAGGGTAGATTGCAGGATGCCAGAACTTGAGTTCAGTAAGCCTTCCAACTATTTTCCCCAAGGAAACCCTTCAGACTTCTCCATTTTCCTAAGGACGCTGGCTTTCTACGGAGCTTGGTACAAGAAACAGAGTCGAATTCCTCGTCGTGCATGGTTTGAGGCAAGTGATTGCCGCAGTTTTGCAGTCGACTTATATAGTTGACGATTCCGACGACCTTGGACGATCTTGACAGGTCACCAAAGGCCCTGAGCTGGAGCCGAGTCGGCGTCGGGTTTCTCAGAGCTGAGCCCAGGACATGTTACAAAGGCAGTCTGGAAGGTGGAAAAGGTTAGGTTCATCTCAAATTGGCCAGCACATGCATACACATACACATACGCATACACATATTACATATATACACATATACACATGTATATATATATATATACATGTATATATATATACATGTATATATATATACATATATATATATATACACATACACACATACATACATACATACATACATACATACATACATACATACATACATACATACAGACACACACACACAGACATACATACATACATACATACATACATACATACATACAGACACACACACACATACATACACACACAGACATACAGACATACAGACATACAGACATACAGACATACAGACATACAGACATACAGACATACAGACATACAGACATACATACATACATACATACATACATACATACA
>Ga0126342_10012038_pt1 | contig 15444 bp, 11 predicted proteins | sample Cyp1metagenome_FD_92528 | JGI IMG/M metagenome (GOLD analysis project Ga0126342, IMG submission 92528) | Coral microbial communities from Lord Howe Island, Old Settlement Bay, Australia - Cyphastrea 1 metagenome | ecosystem: Host-associated > Invertebrates > Cnidaria > Coral ...
AAAATAAATTCAAATCAATTGAAAGTAAATTGAAATCAATTCAAAATAAATTCAAATCAATTGAAAGTAAATTGAAATCAATTGAAAGTAAATTGAAATCAATTTAAATCTATCATTTTTTTTGATTTTACCGTATTCTGTACCCGGTACCTTGGTTTTTCCTCACTATTCTGTAACCCAAATTTGTTTGGGGGGGGGGGGCCTCCCCACACTAATCAGAAACCTACATTAATGATATGAACATATGAGCGCAATACATCATACATAGTCTAGCAGGCAAACTAAAAGGCGCATCCATACGTGAATAGATGCAACAAACACACAAATAAACATGTCTAGATCGATAGATACACAATATACATGATTATATAGATCTATATATATATATACTGTATGTATATAAATCAATATATATATATATAGATTCATATATATATATATACAGTATATATATATCTCATATATATATATCATATATATATATATATATATAACACGGATTGTAGAGAAGTAACCACCATCCCTTTTTGGCCTCCCAAAACAGCTCTTGCTGCCCTGCGACTCTTTGGTGTCTGTCCTAAGCGCGGCTGAAATTGATGGGGATGCAGTCGGATGATCCAGGGCTTTTCTGGTGGTTTCAACCATAGAAATAGTTGATTTACCCAATAGGAGAGTAAATGGTTAATGGATAGTAAATGGTTAATAATGGTTAATGATATCCAATAGTATAGGTATCATATCCAATAGTAAATGGTCATATCTGGTTAATAATGGTTAATCATCAGTAATAGTGGTTAATCAGTGCTAATAATGGTTAATAATGGTATAATGGGCTATTGTCTATAGCTATGTCTCTGGTAATGATTAACAGTTTGCTATTGCAAATGGCCATAGAAATAGTTGATTTACCCACTAAAAAATGGTGGTTTTCAACAGCTATGTTAGTTATATCTACCAAGTATGATATGGTTAATCTATATCTGGTTGGTGGTGCGTTTCAACCATCTTGAAAAATATGAGTTCGTCAGGAAGGATGACATCCCATATATGAAATGGAAAATAAAAGCCATGTTCCAAACCACCAACCATATTTATTTTTTCAAATGAAACCAATTTTGGGACACTCGAGACACGGACAGTAGCTTAAAAAATAGCTGATCTCTGCGACTGTGATTATGTCACGATCATGTCACATACAGAACAGCTCAGCCTCCTGCAAGAAAGTGGCTTTGTTCGTTGAACCAACCGAAAATGAGGGATAACACAAGTAACCCATAGATCTCGATTGAACAATTGGATCACCTAACATTCGAATCTTGAGCATCAGTAGCGATAGGATGTGACAATAGAATGAATAGTCTCCAATTTGCAGTCTCATGGACATGCTCTCCCAATTGAGGATTGCCAAGAAGTTGGAAACTGAAGCCTTGGTGGAGAATAGAGCACAACAAATCTGGATATACATAGTGCCACTAAAAGAACGTTCGAATCTGCATACAATCTCATTCAAATGAAGGGTACCAATCAGCATGTGAACTTTCCACCCATCAAAATTTGGAAGGAAGAGCAACAATATATACAAACAGACATAAGAAAACCAATGGATAAGAGAATTAGTGACAGTACTGCCATATATCATATATAAGTATCTTACCAACATTGAAGAAATGCAGCCTAAAACCATCAGAACCAACCAATAATATACTTTTGCACACATACGAACCAACATGAACCAACTATATATTTCTCAAGATTCAGTGCTCTCAAGGTATCCATATACAACCTGCGGGGCCCACCCAGCGCCTCGCACCCCGATTTTCCTGTGGCGGTCGAAGGGTTGGGACAGCAGTGGGATTTTCCGGTGGACAATTGCATCAAATTCGTGCAAGAGTCATGTATACCAAATCATCACAAATCATAGTCCTGGAATGTCCTGGAGTAAAAAAACATGTTATGTGAATCTTACGCTTCATGTTCAAGATCTACCCTCTGGTAAACTAACATAGCTATTGGAAATCACCATTTTTAATGGGAAAATCAACTATAAATGGCCATTTTCAATAGCTATGTTAGTCATTACCAGAGGGTAGATTCAAGATGGATTTTTCTCCTGTGGATGGTCTACTTTCTGCTATTTTTATCCAAGATGGGTATACCTAAAATGGCCACCAAAATGCGAGGCTTGTGCTGGTTTGACCATCTCAAATATACACAGCGAATCGCAGAGATTGATCCTCTCTGCCATGAGGAAGCGCCTTACACAACTGGTATGGACACATATTCTTCGTCCTGGAAACAGCTATTTTTGGTACAGTCTTCGCTTCATCAACTGCAACTACGGTTCATTCCGGTGATGAAACTTATACATATATATATAATATACACAGTATATACTTCCTGAAATGTATGAACATGTACTATAACATGCAACAGTTTCTAAACAAATCGTCAACTTCAGTAGACACGCAAACCAGAATCAGCTGGAAAGTGTCAAGACGTGTCATCAATATCCTCTACACTCTCACGAATCTGCACTGAAAATCTTCCTGCATTCTCATCATCCCTCTCAAAAATTGGTTGAAATTCTGATTCCATTTCAGCTAGTTTCAATACATCATCCTTTTCCACTTCCCTTACCGGTAATTTAACATCGCGAACTGGAAAATCGCCATTGTTCATAGGTAAATCATCAAACTTCATATATATATAATTATACATATGTATATGTATATGCATATGCAAATGTATATGTATATGTATATGTATATATGAATATGTATATGCATATGCATGCTTATAATTATATATCATCATCCATTGTCTATAGCAACAGTCTCGCCAGCGGCCACCTCCACCACGGCGGAACCGCTTCGGATCACACAAAGGCGTCCTCGTGGACTCGTGGCGTCCCGAGGAAACTGACATCCAAAATCAGGGGAAAATGGATGTTATGTTCATCTACATGTGTTTTATGTTGGTGTATTATATTTATATATACAATATATATATATATATATGTAGATATATGTATATATATTGTGCAATGTAATGTATATTGTGCAATGTATATTGTGCAATGTATATTATATTGTGCAATGTATATTGTGCAATGTATATTGTGTATATATATTATACATTAATATTGTTTTTTTCTCTATCTGCGTAACATTGCAAAGTATAAATGGTATGAACATGTATGAAATGTTTAAACATAGCTGTGGCGGCGATGCGTGAATTCGCAACCAGAAAATTTGACATGAACACCCATCAGAATGGGGTTGGACGATGGTTTTGTGTAGTTTCCATATCGACGATTATTGATTCGTCATGTGCGTCACGTTATTTGAAATACATAGGGCATGCATGGCAATACAGGAATCAATCTATTGGCCTGCTCCATATTGCGCTGGAATATTACATACAAAACTGGTTCATTTTGGGGGTCGATTCGTGCCTCGTGTGGAGCTTTTCTGCACCAAGCACTCCTTGGCAATCGAAATCTGTGATTTGGTCGGGATCATCATAAACCAAACAAGGAAAACATTCAAACAATGGTTGAAAGTTGAAACCAATAGCTATCAGTAGCTAGTTTCATTGGTTCAGATCAGAATTTTTGCTGGCGATATTTCCAAATGTTGTTTCATTGTTGTTTCTCGCAACAGCATGAATTTTCTGCAGTTTTTGTTGCCTTTCATCCGCAGGATCTAGCGCATGGCCTGAGAATTTAGGTATCACACATGCATTATATATTATATTGCACAAAATACAACCTTTGGCCCAAAATAGTCAGCCTTCTGTGGCTCTTGTTTGCTCAATCTCACTCCAGCAGCCGGAGCCAAAGTGTGCAAAGTTATGCGAAGTCAATCAGAATTGAAGTTGCACCAAATTACCATCTAAGAATAAGGCAAAAAAATACAAAAGCATGCAAACCAACTTAAACATTCAACCCTGAGAGTAATTATTACCCGTAACCAAAGAACAAATGTCTATTTCCTGACTTGATTGGACCACTAGCTCACATTGTTGTCGGGTGCTCATCCTAGTCTTTACCCTCCAGTAAACAAGCGTAGAGATTTGGAAAATCCAGCATGTGGTGATAATTTCCTGGGAAACTGCTACCACTGCCACCACTGCCACCACTGCCACCACTGCCACCACTACCACCACTACCACCACTACTACTGCCACTGCTCCTGCCCCTGCTCCTCCTCTCCTCCTCCTCCTCCTGCTCCTACTCCTACTCCTACTCCTACTACTCCTACTACTCCTACTACTCCTACTACTTCTACTACTCCTACTACTACTACGACGACGACTACTACTACTACTACTCCTACTACTCCTACTCCAACACCAACACCTTACAACTACAAGTGCAAGTACACCTACAACTACACCACACTACAGCTACAACTACAGCTCCAACTCCACCACAATACACTACACTCCATTGCACTCCACTACCACTAGCACTAGCACTAGCACAAGCACTACACTACACTAATTGCACTATGCTACAAAGACAACTACACTACGCTATACTACAACTACACAGCACTACACCACACTACATCCAGCAGTGGTGGGTGAGGTGACCACTGCAACCACTCCAGCAAGCACAACTCCAACCACCTAATAATGTCCTATCTTTGAAACTTCCGCAATAGCGCCTTGTGCGGTACTGGTAATTAACAAACCTAAAACATCCTAAAACGATGTGATTTTGGGAGGTATCCAATTTTTTTGGGGGGGGATGATTACCCCTATTCGCCATCCTTTATGGTGACATATGGTGACGGTCGTAGGCTTCGCTCCCCCATTCCGTAACCAAGCCACGTTTTCCCGCAAGAGTCGCGTGGTGCATTTGGGCGCCAACTGCCAGACCGTTGGCTCGGCGAAAATGTGAGGCCCCCAAGATAGCTAAGTTGGTTTATGACTCCAATGTCACTATGGTTTATGGTACACAACTAACTATAGTTACTGGGGCTTATAAACCAACTTATAACTGGGGGGCCTCACATTGTGTGTATGGGGATGATATTTTTTTCCATGATGGTAAATCCCCATATATATGATGGATTGATCCATATTAGATGTAATATGGATGTAGGAGATTGATACCGAATTATATAGAATTTCTAATGGGATGAAGAGAAGCTCGACAGTGAAAATCATGGGAGTCGATTAAGTTCATTTGACATGGCAACTTGTATACACGTATATGTAAAGATATTGTAGTATGGTTAGTTACAACATTATTAGTTATATATGGTGTTTATGTATATAAAATCATACCCCCAGTCCAGGGGTGCCGCCCAAAGGTGTATCATGTCACCAACTCTCTAGGGTTTGTTTAGGGTTTATCTAGAGTTTCATTTAGGGTTTTAGTGTGTTTTTTTTCAAACCACGATTTTTTCGCAAGATTTTACTTTCAAGGCTTACTTTGGGTTTCATGTCAGGTTTGAGTCTTAGGGTTTGGAGATTTATGTCTTGGAAACAAATCTCGTCAGCACTTCGGCCATTCATTCCACTTCCCCGGGCAGCACCCCTGCACTGGCCGCAATATATATATTATATCTTATACATTGAAACATCACCAACTTATCTAGGTAATGCACCTCTTGAAAACTCCAAATGATTAATTCCCAAATGTCGTCTCTTTATACTGGTTGATTGAAAGATATTGAAAGGATTTATCATGATTTGTCATATCAATGGGAATTTCAGGATCCTAAAATGGAGGTACTGTACCATATAAGGCCATATTTTGTGGGGATATTCCCTTACATAGGCCTAAAAAATAGGCCTTATATGGTAGGTACCTCCAATCAATCGGTTCCTGAAATGGCCATTGATCATAGTGGATTATGATAATGACCAATTTGGCCAATTTGATAGGGTTTTGAACGCTGCTTTTAGATTGATGGAGTGTAGAACAACTCTGATGCAGCGAAACCAGAGAGACAACTACTTAGGAAACCAATCATTCGAATGGCGCTCAATATAAACAGACATGGACGTTCCAAACGTTCCAAAAAGCACACGTGTTTCACCATTCTGCCTGTCGGATGCAAAAAAAAAAACGCCACCGCCGTAGCTTCTGGTCAGATTCGCAGATTCCCATTGGATCCGGTGGGGGGAGCAGAAATATGCAGTGAAAAGCCGATTTGTTGATGGATATTTGATGTATGCAATCCAAGAAGTGGATATTTGATGATATTTGATGATATTTCTATGGATAACTTTCCAACTGGGCATCAGAATTCTCACGCAGCCCCACTTTAAATTGGATAGCAACATCAACATGACCAGCTTTGCTTATATAATAAGTTGTGGCTCCCCATGAAAATGGATGGTTTTTAGTACTGACACGTACTGACACTATCAATCTGTTTTTTTTTTATACTATTTCACTATCCTGATTCCAGATTTACCTATGATTCCCCTATAAAAGATTGATAGGCCCCTTTAAAGGGGATGATTTCTCCTATAAAAACCCATGGATTCCCAGGGCTCGGGATCCGTGGCCTGCATCTTGAAGCTTTCAGAGCAGCCCTCCAAGATGGGCACGTGATTCAAGGCCTGACGACCCACATCATGGCGAAACATCATGGCGAAACTTCATGGTTTCTTCATGGCTTCTTCATGAAACATCATCAAACATCATGAAACATCATGAAACATCCACATGTTTTTTTTCAGATCCCTAAAATTGGGCCATAAAAAGAAGCAGTGTCATCTCATCGAAATGCAGATTCTCCATGTGGGAAACACATGAGACGTTTCTTTCTTTCGTGAGGCTCTAGCAAGCCAATCAACAGTCTCTCAGGAATGTCCCGCATTTCAAACAATTAAACAACTATAATATAAATTTGACCGAGTTATATAGGTTTCTGTATAATGTATGTACTGAGTAAATAAACGTAATAAAAAACAGTAACCATCACAAGAACAAATAAGCAGTAGTAGTTGCTACTAAAAATGACACTACTAATCATGACGCTACTAATGATGAGACTACTAATGATGAGGCTACTAATGATGAGACTACTAATGATGAGACTACCAATGATGAGACTACTGCTACTGCTACTGCTACTGCTACTGCTACTGCTACTGCTACTGCAACAACAGCAACAACAACAATAACTGCTGCTGCTGCTGCTGCTATGACTGCTGGTAATAGTAGTACCAACAAAACATTAATAACAACTATAATAAACATACTACTACGGACATGACATGAATAATACTTCCAAACATAATGAACATAATAACAATAATGAACATAATAATAATGATGATGATGACCATAATAATAATGAACATCATCATACTAATAGTAATAAATGCTGTATATGTAAATATACACATATTCTAAGTAATGTGTTTCATAATATGTAATAAGCTGTATATAATTAAAAACAATAAAACATAATACAATAGTAACAATAAATAATCATATAAACTGTTTATAGGTCTATACCATTTTATACCTATTCCACTGAGTTTTCACACATCTCTGGGTCGCTGCCAAGGTGCATCGTTGGATTGAAGCAGCTTCACCTCAGTCGCCGTCTGTCAAGTGCGGTCGTTTCATGTTGTGACACAACTGTAGTATTCATCAAAACATGTCCACTTTTGTATAGAGTCTATAGAGGATGTCAAAGTTTGCACTGCTTACCGCAGGAACTCAACTGACCATCCTAAGAGCATCGCAACATCTGTACATCGGCCGGTTGACGATCCCCAAGAGAGGACCCAGCCAGTCCTGATCCCCCGAATGACCATTTGAAGTCCCTGGGCGTGCCAACAGCCAACTGATCAAAGTGCTCCACCTGGCCAAAAGGCTCCAGTTTCTGCAGTGCGAAGGGCAATGCTCTTCGGGTGGAACTGATTCCACAAGAAACACACACATATTGCAGTTTCAAGACATATTCCACGGCATCAAAATGGCATAAAGATTGCATCAAAAATGACATCATCATCTTCATCTCGGATCAACGATGGATTGATGGATCTGAAGGCCAGGTCCGACTGAAGTCGTTTTCCAATGGCTTGAGCGGATATGGTCAGTGCCGAGATGTTATCCAAATGTGGGAAAACAGTGACATGGACATGATCGAAGATGATTCATGATACGCGATTCATGAAAAAGGGAAATACATGGCTCATTCTGCATGTCGAATATGGATATGCCGCACATGCCATGAATCTTCCCTATGATTTCCCATGTCCTCATCAGTTCCACACCGAATTTCCTGAGTTTTCCTTCCCCTGGGATGGTGGATTTGTTCACCTTCCTGGCCTCTGCGGGAAAGGAGGCCACGCCTTTCAAGAAGACTTGCCGATGAAGGACCTGGAGCCGGACTGCCGGCTTCTCTTTAAATGGGGGGTTCCCCTACATCCACCTATATCATCATGTATTTACCTTTTAAACATGCCAATAACATGGGATATTACCCAATTTATGAAAACCACATATCATAGTGTGTTGTAGTGTTGGTTATATCCTCTCTTATCCCATATTAATATGATCCCATGTGATCCAATATTGTCCCATTATGTACACATGTTTTATTGAGAGTTAAATCCACATTCATATGGTTTTGTCTAAAAACTGGATGGCTCAAAATCCTATGTTTATCTTCGTTCATCGGCATTTTCCCTTTGAAATAGCCATGTTTGGGGTATACCATAGATCATGGTTTACTTTATTTTGGGAACTTATTGAGACTAATAGGATTTGTTTAGGATTTGTTTAGGATTTGTTTAGGACTTATATATAATATCCAAGTAATAATATGTAATAATCATATCCCTATAATATCCAAATATCCCTATAATATCCAAATATCCCTATAATATCCAAATATCCCTATAATATCCAAATAATATCATATACCTATAATCATATACCTATAATATCCCTATCATATCCATATAATATACGAGTACCTATATAATATCATTAACCAAATTCACCCCAGTCACCTCCCAGTCGGCGCCTGAATCAAGGACGTCTCTAGGGAGCTCGCCGTCACCGAGGCGGTCTCGGACCTTCGGATGGTCCGAGACCAACTGTAGCCACTGCCCAAGTACTTAGCCAAGTTTATTTATAGCTATAAGCAAGGTTTATGGTATGTATATATATATATATATGATTATATATCTATATCTATCTATAGATTATCTATAGGTTGGTGGGGGTTATAAACCAAATTATAACTGGGGGGCACCAGGTATGTAATTATTTAATTGAACTAATATTTGGTAAAATCTGACAAATATTCCAAATATCTAAACATGAATTTGTGTACTCTTTTGACTCATGGAACATGCAGATCAAAGAAAGACAAGACATTCAAATGATAGGTGCTGCCTGCTAATTTAACATAGCTGTGACACAAATAACATGTGTTTAATCTATGGGAATTTCAGGATCCTAAAATGGAGGTACTGTACCATATAAGACCATATTTTGTTGGGATATTCCCTTACATAGGCCTAATATATATAGGCCTTATATATGGTAGGTACCTCCAATCAATCGGTTCCTGAAATGGCCATTGATTTAATTTTAATGGGGAAATCATCGAACTCGAAAGGCCATCGAACTGCCTTTTGAATCTGCACGGCAATGTTAAAAACTGCCAGAGGGTAAAAACCATGTCATTGCTGCTGGGTATATCCCATTAAGTCCCATGAAATCCCCGGTGAAATCCCATGAAATCCCATGAAATCCCCGGTGAAATCCCATGAAATCCCTGGTGAAATCCCCGGTGAAATCCCATGAAATCCCTGGTGAAATCCCCGGTGAAATCCCCAAGTAAAATCCATCCCAAACAGTGCCATGGTGCACTGCCAGAAGCCCCGCTTCTCCAAAGGTACCACCGGGGCCACAGGTCTCCTACGACCAGAGATCCATGGTGCTGCTATGGTGTGCCATGGATCCCATCAAGAAATACCCCCTTTATGGGATCGCATATATACCAGCACCAGCCGGATCCGTCATGGGTATGTGAAATGTGAAATTCAACGAAAATCATGGTATATAAATTATAAATATTCTTTGTTTTTGGCGTGATGAACAAATGCTATCTTGTCTTTGCGGTCATTACAATGTGGACCCAATATGACCCAATCAGTAAGCAGTGATAAGAAAACCCAAGTTGATTACTGAAGCAACAATTTCTCATAGATCACTGGCTTATTTCATATGGGTATGGATCAATACCTATTAATACCATTTTTAGGGGAATGAACATCCATTTACCAGCTATTTTGATGTTCACCAGGGGTAACAAGGTTTTGACACACTGCCATATGATCATTAACCACTTAAACTCCTATAGGATTGACTTCCAAGTCATCGGATTTTGAAACGACCCACTTGCCCGGGAACTTTATCACCCTGGCGGAACGACACAAGTTGGTCATGGTGGCCATGAAAACCTAGGTCTTGCGTGTACTTCTGGTTGGTGGTTTCAACCAACCACCCGGAAAAAATGATGGACTTCGTCAGTTGGGATGATCATTCCCAATATATGGAAAAAATGTAATTAAAAATGTTCCAAACCACCAACCAGTTGAATGATTTTGACATGTACCAGCACAACCATCTTGGAGTAACATGAATTCAATAGAATTGGAACAAATCGACATCGACCAAACATAAACAGGCGCCATCCTATGCGTATATTGGCCTACATGGATGGCATTTTTTGTCAAAACATACTAAACAAGCAGCACACAGGCACAGAACTTATGTGAATGGAACATCTATCAATTCTCTTTAACATTGGGATTGTATGAGAATATTCCAGCTACCGATTGCTAGATGACGTTACATGACAGTACTATAACGATCCTGAAATGTGGTGCAGTACCGAAGGAATTGCACAATGTCCTGAGCTTTGAGATGCTTTGAGAGATGATATCAAAATGACTCCCCGGGTGTCCTTCAAGGCCTTCGGGCCAGCACAAAAATATTTTGCGTGCTGTGTAAACCAACAAACACTTGACAACCCACTTATACATATAAAGAATGTAAACCAACAAAACTTGACAGCCCAGCTGTATAAATGTCTATAAATGGTTGGTTGTTCTAGTAGCTTTACCCTAAACAAGTTCAGTAAAGGAAACCTCTATGGCCCTTCCGCTGTGACCAGTCCTGGCTGGTGGCGTTCTCCAAACTGACAGCACCCTTGGGAACTGTGGCGACCATGGTGCGCTGTGACACGACTATTCTCCATTCTCCATGCTTGGAATTCCACAGAAACCCTCTTGGCCATTTACCATCTGGTTATTTAACATAGCCATGGAACATCACCATTTTTAAGAGGTAAACAGGTAAACCATCTATTTCTATGGGCCATCTATACCATGGCTATGTTAGTCATAACCAGAGGGTAGTTCAATGATTTCCCAGGATCTTAAAAATTGCCATGTTTGATTACCAGAGGCTACTGTAAGTCATAGCACGTCAACGCGCTGTGTCGCTGTTTTTCCGGCCTTACACACGATGTAAAAACTCTCCGAGTGGTCTCCTTCGCCTCAAAGGTCCAATGGTGTCCAAGACTGGGGGTGTTTACCAGGCCAAACAGAAGTCACTGGATTGGTTTTCTTGGGGAAATCTACAGGAAACCATGGTTTTTACCATCAAATATAGGGCTTTCCTGTAAATTTTCCCATCATCCAATTCTATGAAGAAGGGGTCAATCCTGAAAAATGAGAAAAACACACATGAAATCCAATGAAGAATGGCAATGTTGTCGTTCATTTGATTAGGGATGCTTTAGCGAACAAACACGCGCATGGAATGGGACAATCGTTTCAAATCAACAATATGATATGAGGCTTGTCCTGTTTAATGGATAGAGGGATACCCTAAAAATGCAATTTGGATCAATTTGGATAACACTATGATAATCCATTGGATTCTGGTGGTATATTATATACCCCATTTTTGGACAAAGCAGTAGTGTTTTTTTTGATTTGTCACTGCAGGTGAGCCAACAAAGCCACGCCTGGATTCAATCTGGGTCACATTTGTCGGATTCACAATATAATCAATAGAGAATCTTTAACACCTGCAATGCATGCCATGCTCAGATTGTTATAATCAAGGATACTTGAATAAGTCATACAATATCATATGATATGCGATATTATGTTTTAGAATTATTATTATAGAATTATTAGTATCAGTCGTAGAATTATAATATATATATATATATAATCACATGTGTGTATATATATAATTTATATGATTACTGTATGTATATATATATACACCGTTACATCTATTCATATGCATTTAGATTGCTAGAGTATTTACCTGGGGCCATCGATTGGCCAATGGCCACCAGTGTTGTTTATTAAAAAGGCCAAGCCGCGAAAGAGGCAGCTGTCAGAGAAGAAAATCCTGGAAGATCTTGGGATATGGCAGTGTGTCAAAACCTTGTACCCCTGGTGAACATCAAAATAGCTGGTAAATGGATGTTCATCCATCTAAAAATGGTACTTATAGGTATTGATCCATAGCCATATTTGGGATTGATGATGTCAAAGAATTGGTGATTTTTGATATGGGATTTACATTCAATGGATTGGTTTTCTTGGGAAAATCTGAACCGGAAACCATGGTTTTTACCATCAAATATAGGGGTTTCCTGTAAAATGTCCCATCATCCAATTCTGTGATACATGGATTTACCATGATTTACCTATCAATAAATGGGTATGTGATGGGATGGAATGCGTATCTTGATGAACTATGAAAGAAGCCATCTACTACAGTATATGGTGGAATAAGAAAAATCACGGATAATAATGTGATATTATGGGACCTGGGATAATAATGATATGACCATTGGGTGTGTCGGAAAATGAGGTATATCATGGTATATCCCCAATCATGGCCATTTACAAGGGAAACTGATCAGTTTCACCATGTGGGATTTGGGGGTACCTCATGTTCAGACACACCCTGTGAGATGATGTGGAGCATCCATCAGCGTCTGGTTTGGCAATGGTTTTTTTTTTTCAACCACATGCCATGCACGATGCGTAGGGAATTGTTGTTAATTTTGATACCCTCTGGTAAACTAACATAATTATGGAAAGATCCACCATTTTTAATGGGAAAACTCACTATTTCTATGGCCATTTTCAATAGCAAACTGTTAGTCATTACCAGAGGGTAAGTGACCATACAGTGCACATGTGAGGCATTGTAATTCGCCACCATGAGGTCAGACGGTCATCAACTCACCTTGATGAAACTGGCCTTGATGAATCAGTGCCCACAAGAAACGCGGCAATGGGTTGACAAAGCCATTAACAAAGCACCACCGAAGACTTTAAGACTTAACATGTCCCGAGTTCAAGACATGCCCAGACAGGATAAAGTCCCTCCTTTCACCTTTTCCCATTGCGCTGAAATAGTCCCAGAGTTGTTTAAAGGAAAACAACAGAACCTCTCACAAATTCGCTGGAAAAATGTAAAACAAAATTAAGAACAACACGTGGTGGTTTGTCTGACAATAGGGTTGCCCACACTTGAATGGTTCGTAAAATCATGTTGCCTCTGCAAACCGCCACAGATTAAAGTTTCAACACCATTTTCACAGAGCCACCACACTGATTGCTGGCAACATATACTATTACTATACCCATCATCCACAATATACCCATCTCTGGGTAAATTATAATAATTCACTAACCTGAATTAAGGCCATAAAAGGGGATGATTTCCCTTACTAACCATGATTCCAGTGAGGGAGAACAGTGAGGTCGTTTTAATTTTCCCAGCCATCCTGAACGGTGCTTACCACGTCCCTACCCAGCACGCAAAAAGCCAGCGGTCCTGGGCTCCAAGTTATCCTGGATCCAATGTAACATGTCCTGCCGGATCGCAAGGCCATTGAAAGACACCCTTAGCGTCGATGAAACCAGTCCACCCTAGTTTGATTGTTGAATGATATGAATGATATGTATATATAAGATTATATAAGATTATATAAGGTACTCCGGTCACATAGAATATATTAGCGTTTTTTCAATTTTGCAGTTGAACTCGATCGCTCATCAACTTAGAATATTCCCCCATTTCTCCCCGTTTGAAAAACATCAACATATCACCAATGATTCCCCATAAATCTCCATCGACGGAAGCCAAAATCAGAACTACACCAGAGAAGCCCGACGGAATGGAGGCTGAGGATCGCTAAGGTCTTGATCACTTGATACTTCAATCTCCATCAAAAACACACAGAAACGATGGTTAATGATGGTTAATGATGGTTAAATCATGTTAAATCCCCATTAGAAACATTGACTGATAGTTTTATCATAGTTCTATCCCCATCAGAGACTTCCCCAGTCCCTAAACCCCCACCGTGGAGCTGCCCTGAAAGAGCGCCAGCGCCGCCTGGGATGATCGTCTGAGAATCCAGGACGGTGATGGTCCGCTTTGGGTTTCGGGCCCATGTTCAAATCCAGAGGTTGAAATGGGAAAATGGATGAAAATGGAAACAATCTGGTGCCAAGGCTGGAGATGTGGACGTGAAAGTATGTTCAAGTGGCAAAACAAGCTGCTGGATGTCTGGAAAATGGCCTAGATCCATGTTTTTTCTCAGCGAACTAAACCTGCATTCATCGTGGATTTCCTGATTATGGGAGGGTAAAACCAGAAAAATGAGATGTGATCCACCAAATTTGTGCTATAGCACGTGAAAATTGGAGGAACGAGAAGAACATATCGAGATGTGAAGCAATTAGGAGCTCCCTGTTCCAGCTGCGAATGATGCAGTTCCAATCCGCGGAGATTCAAACCATATTTTCCCGTGCAGATTGGCCCAGGGTTCACGCATGGATGAAGCCTAGAGAACAAAAAAATGGATGGCGAGTGAGATAAAATCATTCTGGAGCTAAAAACACGGATTCTTTCAGTGAATATTTAAATAGATTTTCCAGCAATAGATCATTCCAGCCGCAACTGCAGATCATCAAATGATACATCATTTTTTGGAATCTCCAATCGTCGACTATCTTTAAACTATGGTTAAATCACGTTTTCCAAAGGTACCCTCTGGTAATTTAACAGTTTACTATTGAAAATTGAAAATGACCATAGAAATAGTGGATTTTCCCATTAAACATGGGTGGATTTCCCATAGTTTTTTGTATGTTTACCAGAGGGTAAATCCTATTAAATTCCATTAGATCCCATTAAACCACCATAAAATCCAATTAAATCCCATTAAACCACCATAAAATCCCATTAGATCCCATTAAACCACCATAAAATCCCATTAGATCCCATTAAACCACCATAAAATCCCATTAGATCTCATTAAACCACCATAAAATCCCATTAGATCCCATTAAACCACCATAAAATCACATTAAATACAATTAAACCACCATAAAATCCCATTA
>Ga0126342_10012039_pt1 | contig 15443 bp, 13 predicted proteins | sample Cyp1metagenome_FD_92528 | JGI IMG/M metagenome (GOLD analysis project Ga0126342, IMG submission 92528) | Coral microbial communities from Lord Howe Island, Old Settlement Bay, Australia - Cyphastrea 1 metagenome | ecosystem: Host-associated > Invertebrates > Cnidaria > Coral ...
TGGTTGTGGTTGTGGTTGTGGTTGTGGTTGTGGTTGTGGTTGTGGTTGTGGTTGTGGTTGTGGTTGTGGTTGTGGTTGTGGTTGTGGTTGTGGTTGTTGTTGTTGTTGTTGTTGTTGTTGTTGGTGTTGGTGTTGGTGTTGGTGTTGGTGTTGGTGTTGGTGTTGGTGTTGGTGTTGCTGTTGTTGTTGCTGTTGTTGTTGTTACTGCTGTTGCTGCTGCTGTTGCTGTTGCTGTTGCTGTTGTTGCTGTTGTTGCTGTTGTTGCTGTTGTTGCTGTTGTTGCTGTTGTTGCTGTTGTTGGTGGTGTTGGTGGTGCTGGTGGTGTTGTTGGTGCTGGTGGTGTTGTTGGTGTCGTTGGTGTCGTTGGTGTCGGTGTCGGTGTCGGTGTTGGTGTTGTTGTTGTTGTTGTTGCTGTTGGTCTTGCTCTTGCTCTTGCTCTTGCTCTTGCTGTTGCTGTTGCTGTTGTTGGTGCTGCTGCCCCTGCAACTTTTTTCTCACTCCCGTAGCAAAAACAGTGGTATTTACACAGGCTTCACCATGGCTTCTATATCCGAAAAGGACAAAAATATTGTACATTACAGTGTTTTGGGTCTGCTCTTACGGTGCGTGGGGGGCGCGGGGGGGGTATTGAAATGATTTGCCATCTCCTGAATAATCAGGTAACGGGGCTGGCCGCCCTCCTCTTTGCTTCGTAAAGCAAAACTCAAGGGAACCCCACTGGAGCTAGCTTTCGTGAAAAGAAGACGGAAAAGAAGATATGAAGATGACGATTAATGAACGATGAAAGATGATGAAATATGAACGAGGTTGTTGATGTAGATGACTACAGGATGTATAATGAGTGACAATAATGCAATTATTCTATTATATGTCCCTGTATACCCCCATGCCGTCTATTCAGATGACTGGGATGGCCCCGGGGAATCGCAATTTGGGACATTGTGACATTTGAATTCAGTGTCAAGAAGCCAGGCGTGTCGCATCTTGGCTGCAAGGCATGAACCGAAGCTCAAAAGCAAAGAAGCAGATATTGATCAAACAATCCACAAATCCACGTCAAACTTTCGTCGCCCCAGCATCTTTTCTACACACATGGTATTTGTTCCAAGCAAAAGCGTCGAAACCGCGATCGTGCTGGTGACACGATCGGTTTTTTTCCACTTAAGGCAAGATGGACGAAAGCCACTCAGTAGCAGTAGTCTGTGGCAGATGTTAACGGCCATTCGTCTTCAACCGGGCAGCACATCAAAGAGACCTAAAACAAACGTTCTCGCGATGAGTTGTGTCACCTGGAGTATAAATTAAGAAGCTAGAAGTGGTGCATGCTAGTTGAAACCTAGCGGCACCCTGCAGCGGCACCCTGCCGCGACACCTTGCAGCGGCACCGGCATGCCCGCTCCAGAGCGCACACCCGCCTGACAGCAGCACCCTCAAGCAGCACCCTGCAGCGGCACTCTGCACCAACATACCCACTCCAAAACGCAGACGTGCAAGTCCTCCTATACTTGAAGTAAGGCTATCTGGGGAATAACTTCGCTTTTTGTGGAACAACGATATTTTTTTCGAAGAAAATTATGTGTTTCCAGATTTTGGACCATTCCAGTTTTCCGAGTAATATCTTCTTTATTTTTCTCGTTTTTCATTTAAAAAGGGCCGCGTCATTTTTTGAAGACATTTTGGCTGTTGAGCACAGCAAGCATTACTAATGAACAAGGTGCATGCCATGGAGCCAATCAAAACCTCAATGAAAAACTAAATAATCACGCTAGCATTGACCCCTGATAGTAAAAAATGTTTACGCAGCCCTTTTCAGCGGCACCCTCCAAAGAAACCAGCAGCCCAACTCCATCCAAGGCGCACACACCATTCAAACAGCCCTGCAACGGCAACCGCGGTACCTGCAGTGGCACCCTGCAGCGGCACCAACATGCCAGCTCCACAGCGCACCACCCACTCTGACAGCACCCCTGCAGCCGCTGCGGCAACACCAGCAGGCCAGCTCCACTCCAAGGGCGCCGCTGCAGGGCCGCTGCAAGGTGGTCAGAGTGGCGTTTGCCCTTTGGAGCCGGCATGCTGGTGCGCTACAGGGTGCGCTGTTGTCAGGGTGGTGTCTGCCGTCCAGCGGCGGGTGCCGCCGCAGTGCCGTTGGAAGGTGTTGCTGCAGGGTGCCGCTGCAGGGCCGCTGTCAGCGACGTGCGCTTTCGAGTGGCTGCTTGATGGGTCAAGATGTTGCTGTTCAGAGTCTCCCAATGGCAAGCGGGCCCATCCAACAATTGATCGAAGCGTTTTGCGTTGCAGCCGGTCTAGTGATTCTATTTTGTTTCTTGTTAATGGCAAAGTGGCCAGTCCAAAGAGAATGGTTAGCTCTGCACCAAAACCTCCCAGACCTTCTCCAGAACCTTCTTCGGAACCCTGTTGAACCTGACCTGGTTTTACTCCCAGACCTTCTCCAAGACCTTTTCTGGAAACTTCTCCGGAACCCTGTTGAACCTGAGTTGGCTTTGCGCCAAGGGTTTCTGGATCCTCCGGAACCTTCGGAACTTTCTCCGGAACCTCGTTGAACCTGACCCGGCGCCTGCATCAGTGCACACCGGAGCTATTCTGGGATCTACTTGCCTGGCCAACCAGTCTCACAATGAAGAGGGTTTTATGCCCGCTGTGGGCACGCTACTTCGTCTGCTTTGAGACGTCATGTCATGTGTGGACTGTTTCTTTGTCGCTGTAAGTGCTTTCACTGGTGTGAAAAGGGAATCGAATTGAAAGGGGAATCCAATTGAAAAGGGAATTTAATTGAAAATGGTTCGCCCGTACAGTCTATACTATTGATAAATACTTGGCTCAAAAATTGGATTTTCCCATGAAAATTCTGCACTGCGCACGTTTCTTCTAATGGTTTCGGCAACTCGTTTCGTATGATTTATCTTTCGGGGTTGAGTCAACCATACTTGGGCTGCTGCCGTCTCCAAGGGTCGGGTCCCTCCCGTTGCGTAAGGGCCCGCGGGCCCGTAGAGCCCGTACGGGCCCGTAGAGCCCGTAGAGCCGTAGAGCCCGTAGAGCCCGTAGAGCCCGTAGAGCCCGTAGGGCCCGTAGGGCCCGTGGAGCCCGTGGAGCCCGTAGAGCCCTTAATGGGCATCAGGCCCGTCTTGCTTGGCTCTTTCTAGCCGACGTTTTTTTGTGAAAATTTATCTGACATTGTATCTCGCATTTTTCTGACATATATTCTGATATTCTATCAGGCAGTCGTTCTTGCAGTATATCCGCCACGCATTCTGCCAACGTATATATGAACATTCTATCTGACATTGTATCTGGCATTTTTCTGACATATATTCTGACATTCTATCAGTCAGTCGTTCTTGCAGTATATCAGTATATCCGACACGCATTCTGGCGTCTTCTAGCTGGCATATACCGGAGACTTTCGCATAGTATGTGAAGAACTAGAGTATCGGAAGTAGACAGGCAGGTGTAGATCACCCAATAAAGTAGGATAGTAGAAACGCCCCCTCAAGGAACCGGCTGACAGTGGACACTCCCGAATGCTCCAAACCAAAACGAACAAAGAGTAGAAAGTGTCAGCGTGCGACACTCACTACATCAACATGTTTTTGCTGTATTCACAGTGATGTCAATGGATTCACTTGTGCTGCATTTTTCATGTTAACCGTTTTGCACTTGTGCATATATAACGCGAGGGTTAATATATTGGTTATAGATACCGTGGCGATAGCCTCACGTTAGGATATACATAGAACGGCGCGACCGCGACTAGATTTGTAGCTGTTGAGCGAGCGTAGTGATCTGTGTTATTCCATGGGGGGTTTAGGGTGGGAACTTTACTTATATAACCAGCACGGCTATGACCATGTTTGGTTGCACCTAACCACGCTTCTCCAACGCTCTCTCTTTCTCATTAGTCCCCGCGCCCTTCGCTACGAAGGTGATCTTAATGTAAACCGTCGCACGCATGTGGGAACCTATAAGTTCGGACTTCGGACTGCCTGAACAAATGCATGTGTTTGTGTTGGATGTTCATCTCACACAGAAGGATTTTTTGAAGAAGTGGCAATGATGATTCAGAAACAGCTTGGATGGATGTGACATATCATTATTTCCTTGCGGCATGCGCTGGCTCAGAGGGGCTGGCTCAGAGGGGCTGGCCGATGGAGCTTAGAAAAAGACATCGAAGTCTTTGGATAGATCTCAGCATCCCCTTCCCCAGCAATGAATGTATTCTTGACAGACGTTCAGATGCCACTGCAATGAATGTATTCTTGACAGACGTTCAAATGCCCCTGTGACGCTAGCATGTTTTTCATTTTCATGTCACAACATCCTTGTGGCTTGTAGTTTGTCCGTTGTTATGCTTGATGTGGTGAGTCCGAACAAGTGTGGTGCTTGTGGCAGCACCCTTTTGGTATACTATGCCGTGGTTGCTTCAATCCTAGACACCTGTGGACGGAAGCGTGTGCAGCACAAGATCTTGCGATGCGGTAGTGGGAGGTGTCCGCGAATGGGCCGTGGTGTAGGGTACAACTTCTGGAATCGCTGTCGTTGGAGTCAGTGGCTGTTTCAGTGGTCTGCCGATACAGACATATAGCAGTCCAAGGCCTAAGGTTTTAAGTTTTTTCCCGAATGCGTAGCGAAGGGTTCAGGTTTTACTTTGGGGGTCTGGTGGAAATGCCCGCAGCCGTCGGCAATGAGGCCGCTATGGCCACGCGTATGACGAGTTTTGCAAAAATCGTCACGTTTGGAGGTTTCAAACGTCGTGTATAGCCTCGTCTCTCATGGCAAGCGTGCCACTTTGTGACATTGCAACATGTTTCATGACGTGTCGAAAGCCGTTTTGTGTGGCAGGCGCAATACTTTGGCTGTGTCCATGTTGCTTGCGCGTGGCAGGCGCAGCACTTCAGACGAATCGCATTGGCATGGCTGCGTGAAGTGGTGACAAAGTACAAATTCCGTGGGTGCCGTACAAATTCCGTGGATGCCGTCGCTGTATCTATGGGGGGAAGCTGCAAAACCTTTCCTTTTCCATGGTGTCGAAGCAAGTCGCAATGTAGTTTTGCGCGTTTGGCGTGGCATTTTGTGACATTCCAACATGTTTCATGATGTGTCAAAAGTCGTTTTGTGTAGCAGGCGCAATACCTTTGCATCGTTTTCAGGCGATGAGTAACATTTCTGGTGGCAGGCGCAATACTTTGGCTGTGTCCATCTTGCTTTTGCGTAGCAGGCGCCGCGCTTCAGACAAATCGCGTTGTCAGGGCTGGGCTGCGTGAAGTGGTGACAATGTGAAAATTCCGTGTATGCCGTCGCTGTATCTGTGCATGGGGGGACCTGCAAAGCCTTTCCTTTTCCATGGTGTGGAAGCAGGTCCCAATGTAGTTTTGCGTGTTTGGCGTGGCACTTCGTATTTCGTGACATTGCAACATGTTTCAAAAACGTGTCGTAAACCGTTTTGTGTGGCAGGCGCAATACTTCGGCTGTGTCCATCTTGTTTTGGCGTGGCAGGCGTAGCACTTCAGACGAATCGCATTGGCACCGCTGCATGAAAGGTGACAAGGTGCCAATTCCGTGAATGCTGTTGCTGTATCTGTGGGAGGAGCTGCATTTTTTTTCCCTAAAATTCGCCGCCCCCTATGAACAACATATTGACTGGGGTATAAACACATTTTTTTAATCTTCATGAGGGATCAAAATTCGCCACCCCCTATAAACAATATGTTGTTTGAGGTAGTAACATCAATTTTATCTTCATAAGGGATCAAAATTAGCCACCCCTATGAACAATATGTTGGCTGGGGTAATAACATGATCTTTATCGTCATAAGGGATCAAAATTCATCACCCCCTATGAACAAACAATATGTTGATTGAAGTAATAACATCAATTTTATCTTCATAAGGGATCAAATTCGCTGATCAGAGCTGCTGAGACACAAGAGACCAGCGCGCCATCTCAAAAATAGTGTCTGTTTGCTGCCATGTTCAACACAAACCGTTTTCTGGAGACCCGCGAGTCGTTCCCACAGAAGCAGTATCTGTATGTATATGCCTTGCTATTTTTCAAGTATAGAATATATATATATGTAGAGTATTTATATTGAATAATCGTTAAAGAGTCAGATATTTAGTGTTGTTAAATAGTAGTGCATCCAAAGTTCTTTGTAAAATAGTAATAATTAAGCCCGATATTTCGCCATTTGGGTTATTGACAAATGTTTTTTTGATCGTTGGGTGTATCTGCTGCTTACCATGTGAATCAGCATTTGTTGTTGCCTTCCGCTCAGATCTAGGTAATATCACTGTCCCTGTGTGAAACTATTGAGTACGCTCGAATCTTTCCGTTCTTCTGTAACCGTACCTAAGGCCGGTAAGGCCCGTAGAGCCCGTAGAGCCCGTAGAGCCCGTAAGGCCCGTATAGGGCCCGTAGAGCACGTAAGGCCCGTAGAGCCCGTAGAGCCCGTAAAGCCCGTAGAGCCCATGGAGCCCATTCTCGTTCAGAGTGGCTCTTCTCCCGATACCGTGTTTGCCTTCCAGGTTCAACACATGTTTTTCCCAGTTTGCCCCTGTCATTCAAACATTGGGAAGCTCCAATGCCTCGTAATTTGCCTGGGTCTCTCCCTCCCACTGACTATCCGTCATATTTAACGAAGCTACTCCATTTCCGGCCCGAGTCCATTGCGGCTCCGTGGGGTCCGTGGAGTCTGTTGCGGGTCTGTCACGGGCCCGTGCGGGGTCCGTAGAGCCCGTGGGGTCCGTGGTCCACGGGCCCGTGTGGCCTTGATTTGCTATCCCCCGATGAGGTATTAAAAAAAAAAACGTGTGTACCGTCTAGTAGGTCAAGCCCTAAAATGTTCCATACCTTATTCAATGGAAAGGATAATGAGGTAGGGGTGCGAGGCGAATGTGAACGACCTCACGCACTCCACGCGGACCCCGCACGGACCCAACGCAGACCCGAATGGAGATGTTTTTTTCCACCCGCCGCCCGGCAGCTTTTAACAGACCTCGTCCTCCTTCTTCTTCTCCTCCGCTTCCTCCTCCTGCTCTGTTGCTTTGCTCGCCGCCATATCGCCAGCTCCGGATGCTGTGGGGCATGGTTGGGCCTGGACACCATGTCGCCAGCTCTGGACATTTAGGGTGGGCTTGGGGACATTGGCGAGGGGAAGAATTAGGGACATCGGTTAGGTCATTTGGTTTTTTGTCATATAGGAGGCTTGGGGACATTGGTTAGGTCACTTACCTTTCCATTGAAAAAAACATGAAAAAACCATTCAACATTTTGGGGTTTAACCTGGGGACAATGGACATTCAGGGTGGATTTGGGGAAATTGGTTGAGGGGAATTGAAATGGTCACGGGTTCAAACCCCATGGGTGGCACGCCGCCAGGCGTAGGATATGACGCAGCTATGACTCATCCGGGGGCATTTGAATTTCTCCTGGGGCCGCGGTCGCAATTCCTCAAACGTTCTGCATCCACTCCAATACGTCCAAGGCTGATTTCCCAAATTGCGTCTACAACCTTCCCATCGTGGCCCGTAAGTGAAAGAAACCAACCGGCCTCGCCTCAAAATCCGTTTCTTGTGCACAATGCTGGCGAACATTTGCCAACGCCTGCCACAAAAATTTAACCAAAATGCCGCTTAGCGTTCTCACATGCAGTCAACATTTCGTGGCATGCGTGTTTACTTGAAACCGACTTTGGGTCTCTGGTTGCGAGGGCAAGAAACCACAGGCAACATGTGACTGCAATGGCCGGACAACACCTGAAACATAGCGCCGGATAATCACACGGTTTAAAATATATATTTTTTTTGGAACCTTAGACACTGGTACGTGGAATAATTATGAAATCTGTTGATTTCACCATCCGCTTTACGGAACCTCAACTACAACACCGTGATTGTCAGAGGAACGAAGCATGTACAGCTTATGTGAGTATTAGATGGTACCTCATGGTACCTCCCTGAACGCCGGGTTGTGCCGGCGAACGATTTTTTGTTGGCGCACGAAGAGGACGAAAATAAACAGAACGGGGGGCTGTGGGAGTGAGTTTTTCCTTGTTTTTACTGTCAGTTGTTTACGCCATGTTTTTTTTAAATATCATCATGCCGAACGTGGCAATGATGCTGATGACGGTCATGCTGATGCTGATGATGTTCGATGCGAATGCTGATGATGATACGGATGATCACGATGGCAATAGCGAAAACAATGACGATGAAAATGATTACAAGGGAAAGGAGAAAAAAAACAGCTGCCGCCCAATGAGCGCGAGCAACTGCAGAAAGTGCCACGCAGGAGCAGCACCCGTGCCGCACATGAGAATGTGCAATGGGAACCTAATCTTTTGCACCATCCGGCAATGTGAGTATTCGGGAAGTTGTGTTCGTAATGTGGCGACAATACTGTCGATTGGGGCGGACGCACACAAGGGGCACCAACTTTCAGCCCCAACGCCAGGTCAGTTTCATTGCAGCCACCCCAGCGAGCAGCGGAAGGATCCAAGCACCACGGATCTGTATCCTGACGACCTGAGTTGTTTCCTCGTCTGCACTGGATCAATGTGGCTGAACTGTTGGAGGGCAAAATCGTAGCCCACAGTATCCCACAGCCATTCACTATCCCGCCGCTTGGGATGGCTAAGTAAGTTTTCAAAACATCGAAAACGAAACAACGTTCGGATGTTGTGGAAAGCCAATTCAATGGGTTGATATTTTGAAGGAAAATCCAAATAGTTTTTATGAGCTCTCACCAGGTCAAACCAACGCTGACTCATTTTCCAATATATGGAGGAAATTTCACCAAATCCTAAATCTCGCAGAGTTTTCCGCACGATGATTTCCCAGGAAGGAGATTGAACCCTTCAAAATCCTTTGCAAGACACGCCTGGGATGAGGGAAGGGGGGGTAGCCGACTGTGGAGTTCACGGGGTTGACGATTCAAACCCCTGCAAACATGCTCATAAACCAAGCAAGTCATCAGCGAGCAAAATGAGTTTTGGTTAGGTTTGATAGTTTTGGTAATATCGAACCATACTTAAACCAAGGCTACACCTGATGAGCAGGGAAAAGTAGGAGGGGGAGGAGCAAGAGATTGATATGATTCATATGATGATCTTGGTCCGGGTCATGAAGGTATTCTTACTGAGAATGAGGTCTTGCGCAAGAAAGAAAGATACATTTCCGGGAAGACCCCTCAGTTCATCGCTTGTATAACGCGCTCGGGAGGACGCTAAACGAAATTCAGTGCAAGCATCAATTGCCAAGTCCTGCATATCGTCGCCACGAATGAGATAGGCAAGTGGGTTAGTCAGTTTGGGCCTAGTTATTTGTTCCCTGCATCCACCTTTCAATAAAGCATTCGAACCACACAGCCGACTTGAAACAACTTTGCGACGTAACCCTTACCAATACGCCGCACGGCACAACACTTTCTTGGAGGAATAAACCTAGGTTTTTGTGCATTGAAAAATAGTGGAGAGAAATGCCGCGGTCACTCCACGTTTCCTGCTGCAAGGACTGTCTCTGTGTGTGTGAGTGACATTGGACTAGCATGGTTGGGCACAGTTCCGCACAGTTGGTGTGGGGTGAATTATGTGCAGCCTCTTTTGTTGCGCACCTGAACGTGGACTTTGTTGTTTTCTGTTTTCCACGTTTTTCAACGGCATCCCTTCGCCACATGGGTTCAATTGGAGGAGTCTTTAATTTGGTGGGGAGGGATGTCCATGAATGCAAGGATCTCGCCCGGACGCGCAGGTTTGCCGCACCCCAGCGGCATGAAGGCCAGCAATTCATTGCCCACACTATGTAAGCGTTTCATGTGTGCACATACCATACATATCATACATTTCAATTTTACTCTGCTGACACCATGAAATCATGCACGAACGATGAAGGGCCCGTGGTGTGACAAGGTTCCAGCCATGACTCTTGCCAGATTTTTTGGAACACCATTAAGACGCCCAACCGTACCAGGTTGCCCCGTAGAGTTTCAAACGCAACCCCGTCACTGTCGCGATAAAAACATGGAACCAAACCATCACTTCAACATTGCTATTTTTGCCAACAATTGAAAAGCGGGGAACATCACCTTACAAACCTCCGGTGGTGGGTGATGAGCACGGCGGAGCACACAACGCACAAACCATGACCATTGCGGCCCAGTGATGGGAAAAATTTCGCGGAAGGGACAGGGTGGAAGGGGACGTCATTTTAGAACTGCAAGTTGTCGGGTCGCATGGGATTACTTCTCACATGGAAACTGCTCACAACATTCCCATAGTAATGTGGAGTGCTTATTGGTGACAAGGATGATTTCGTGGGAGTCCCCCTTGGCCCATCGGCAACAAAGAACGTAAATACGTTCACCCGACACTATTGAATGGTTGTCTTCAAAACCAATCTGGTCGACACACAGTCACGCATTCGGTCATAAACTGGATTCATTCCCTTGATGTCATTCAAAACACAATGGACATATCTTCAATGATGCCCTACAAAGGCCCTAGAACGTATCCGCTTGGCACACCAGGACTCACAGAAATACAACGAACTTCACACTTAGCGGGTTAGAGCACTGAATCACCATGGGGCACCGCATGGTCCCATATTTTATGTTTAAATTTGCACTCAATTGAATGTGTTCAATTCGTTGCTATTCATGCAGGCATGCATGATTCCTGTGGAAACCGCGCTCAACCGCTACCCCCATGCAAGGAACATCAAGGAACATGCCCTAGCGGCCCTAGCACCAACAAATCCAGCAGCGGGAACAAAACAAAACAAAACAAAACAAACCAAACAGCACAGAACAAATTGCCATGTTTGGACCTTGCAATCTAAACCAGGTCCGTTCTCCCCCAAGCCGTGCGTAGCATGCGTTAATTTGAGTGCGTGCAGCTAAAACAAACCGGAACATTGGCGTGTCGCTTGGCTGGGCTAACATTGTGCAAAGTCAGACGGGTGGTCGACAAACAGAATGCTACCCACTTGAATATGGAATACTAATGAATAGTATGGATATGTTTAAATTTAAACTGTTTATAACTGTTTAAACACCTTGGTTGTGCCTACTCATTTTGAGTTGTCCACTTCGAGAATATGCATAGCAAAATGGTTTGAATTGGCAAGGTTTGCAGGGGACGCACGTTGCGCCGACGCTATGACACTGTATATGGATGTATATATGGCACATTTAAAAAAACATTGCGGTAGACAACTTGGGCCAATATTCTCACACGACACGCCAAAACGAAGGACAAAACGAATGACGCATCGTCTTTTGCCACTGAATGATGGGTTCCGAAGTTCCATCCATTGGTTCGCAAGGGAATTCTCGAAATGAACGGCGACGCTGGCAAGGTTGCCCATTCAAAAATATTGATTACAGTTCAAAACAACAAAGTTTCACGATACTTCTGCGTTTAATGAACAATCGCAACGCAATGATAACCTTACCTGGAGAACGCCATTGTACGGGATCAGGGTTGGTTTGCACACAAACCCATTGCAATGATGATCATTCGCCCCCAGGGATCGTTGCCATGTAACGACATTTTCGCATGTTGATGTGTTCAATAGTTTGTCAATTGTGCGTTTTTAACCAAAGCGCATGCCGGCGGCGGCTAGACTTTTGGTTTCCTGTCTGGTGATTTTCTTTGTTTTTGCTGTTTGTCCTTATCGCATGGCAGGTGTATTTGCAGTCGTGTCAATGGTCCACTCTTTTGCTGGTGGTGACTACATCTGAGGGAACTGAGGGAACTGCTGTATGGATGCCCATAGATTTCAATGATTTTGCTATTTTTGGTTGACAATGTAGTCTTGCGGATTGCGTCCCATGCTTATTGCATGTGTTCCATAGAATTGTTCTGCCTCCCAACTCAGAGACTGGAAGACACTGGCCGTCGCCGAACCTGCTGTTGATGGTACTCATGATAGTTTTGCCCCTCAGTTTGTCGGCAGGGTTTGGAGGGGCATCATTCCAGTCCCAGCACTCAGAAGTGTTGCCTTGGCAGGAATTTGATTGAGATGTTACCAGTTAGTTTGGGGACAGTTCATTTGTGTGAAATGATTTCCGTTTTACAATTTTTCAGCCACGAAAAAAAAATGTTCATTTTTATTCGCATAATCGACTGGCAACTGCAAAAAAAATCAATGACTTAATCCTGTGTCAAATGACCCTCACTAGCAAGCAGCGTGGCAATGCATATTTTGACAAGATGGGGTTGGCGAATCAGGTCGCAGTGCCTGGCTTTGGGCATGGCACCCCCAACCCCGCATATGGGTGGTTGAGGGTGGGATGTGAAAATTTTCACAACAACAAAAACATGTTGAACATGACAACATGAAAGATGAACATGTACATGTGTCACAATGACAAGATGTTCACAGTGAACTTGAGCGAAAAGTTGCGTTCGGTTGGCTCATGATCAACACTCGCCACATTTGCCACAAGATTAAACCGTTTGCCTATGGTTTGCTTGATTAATCCTGTGTCAAATGACCTTCACGAGCAAGCAGCGTGGCAATGCATATTTTGACAAGATGGGGTTGGCGAATCAGGTCGCACTGCCTCCCCAATTTCTATCCGACATGGTTCGCCACATCGAACAGGGATCAAAAGATGTTCTTGTACAACCACGTTGGGTTAAAGAAGTCACATCGAATGGGTTGTCGGCCACATTGGATTCTGTCGGAACTCTGGTTATCCAGGTATTCATCGCTGCTTCAAATTCCAACTGGAGACATGCGTTGAGAATTGGTACAGCATTTTCACTCGTGATGTGACAAGAAATGAAGGAGTCTCTCACACCATCATTGTCAGTGTGGATCACGACATTGCACCTGGTCAGCTTTTCTCTCCAAGACAACATGGCGCAGAAAACTGCGAAGAATTCACATTCAAAAATGATGGTCTTCCTTCTTGACGCATTGATCGTCCTCAAAATCGTTTCTGCAATCTGCTCTGAAAAGAAGTTGACCTTTTCTCCCAAGCTGTTGACCAAAACCGCACCGACTCCAGCTGTTACACATTCAGGACCGGGTTCATGTGATGCATCTGTGAAGATGAACCACGTTGAGGTACTCATAGCACTCAAACTCCTGGGGATCTTCAAACGGAGTAGTTCAAGGAATCGAGTGAGTGCGGATACAACAGGCTCTGATAACCGCCCATCTCCAGCTTCGTATGCATGCTGGGTGGCGGCGGATACGCATCTCTTGGCTACCCTCCCAAAGATTTTGTTCAGCTGCGAATTGCATCCGGCCCCTCAATCGCAGCGCCTCTCGTTTGGCCAGACGACCACAATCCCTTCAATCGTCTCGGACAGTTCAGTTGTCCGCTTTTCAGTGTTGCCGATCGAAGTGAAGCCCTGGTGCAGTCTGCCGACATCAATTTCGACACCTAATGCAGTGACCTTGGAGGAGAAGGGTGGTGCCTTGGGGCCATCTTCAGCAAACTTCCAGCCCAACATCCCGAGCACAGCTTTCACCGTGAAGTCAACTGACTGCGCCTCTGCTTCCGTTGCAAGGGATATGAAATCATCAAAATAATTTGTTGTGATTGTCAAAAAGATGGTGGTCAGGACGGTCCAAATGCTGCGTACCACCCTCAAGAAGGAATGCACCGACTTTACGCTGCCAAAAGGAAGGGCTTTAAGACGGAATGCCTTCAAAGTCCTTGTGGAGGGATCGCCGACCACTATCACTGCAAATTTCCTCGGGTGAGGGTGTTCGGCACATTGCCAGTATGCACTCTTCAAATCGAAGCTTCTGATGTTCCATTTTTCCTTCGAGGTGTTGCATGCCATAATGGTTGAAATCATCCCAACTACCACATCCAAGGTGTGTGGCTTCGGGCTTTCCAAGGGCTGAGCTGTTGCGTTCACGCCCGAAGCTGAAAAATCGTCCGCACAGCGGACTTTCCCACCTTTTTTCACTCCAAAGCGCTTGCTGAGTAGGACATCCAGCGGAATGTCTTCAAGTGCCAGCGGCCCTTCCAGCTCACCTTTTGCCACTTCGTCCAGCGTCTGCTGCCACACAAACAACGCAATCTCCTCTCCAAAGAAGACCACCTGATCGTAGGTGAGATGGTGCCTCTGAAATTTTGCTTGGTGGTGTAGTTCTTCCTCCGTCAAGGTGGCGGGTGTGAACTGCTTCGGCCACAAGCCTGTCGGACATGTTGGTCCTGTGAGTGTGGCGCCATTGCAAAATTCATCAACTACACCAAGGTCTGAATACCCAATTGATTCCAGCATCTCTTTCCACAACGCAATGCGCTTACCCCTCACAACCTCTTCTACACCAGGATCCAGCTTTGCATGTATCTCACTTTCAACAGACACAAGAGTGCCGCGATACCAACTGCACCACGAGGACGACTAACCAGTAATAGCAGGCCTCCAACCTGCTTATAATCACCACTGCCAAACATGCCATGGGCTCTTCGAAACTTCAGCATCCGGAGACCAATAGAGTTCAATAGAGGGCATGTGCCTCTTCGACGCCCTCCTGCAAGCTCAACACTGTCCCTGCTCCGTTGGAAGATCTTCTGGGGAACTCTACACCCAGGCAATACACTCTGGCTTCTGATTGCGATGAGAAGCTGTGAGAAAGTGAATCTCCTTTGAACTCCTTGACAATTGCTCTGTAGTCAGCCGCAGGTGACAAGCAAGGGGCAATCGTAGTTTTTTGCTCGCGACACCACGTAGGGCGAGGCTTCTGCAGCCAACAAGGAGGCCCCAACTCCGTCTCCAAAAATCTTCAGGTGCAAAAATCGAACCCCAAACTAGCCTCTTGTACCTTCTTGTCTTGATTTTGACAACCTTTCCCTTTCTATTATGTTGATGCAAGAGGTCGCGTGTTTCCAAAGCATGCAATCGAGGCGCTTCGAGGCTCGGCGAGGCCTGGGCGAGACCGCGCGCCTCGGACGCAAAACGTGGGGGAAGAGTTTCGATTTCATCCAGACGACTCCGCAAGAAACTGCAAGATGCGCAATATGATGTCACTGAACTGTTCGATTTGTTTGATGCCCATTTTTGGGTTGGAAAGGTGTGTAGAATTTGGACTCCCAAAGGCGGTCCTCCCCAGTACTGGGGAGGACCACCTTTGGGAGTCCAAAATCTATAACATTTCCAGCCCCAAAAACGGCATCAAACAAATCGAACAATTTAATATGTCGCCCGGACTCCGAAAGAAAGCGGAAGATGCGCAAGATGCTTTGAGATTTTTTGAAGTTTTTTTTCCTCCGGTATGGCCGATCACGCTCTAAGGCTCGGTCCTTACATGAGAAGAAGCAGTTTAAAATAACGTCTACATAGACACCTGTGGTCATGTAGGATGGCAAATCAAAAGCACAAACAAAACACAAACACAAACCACAAAGGGCGAAACGCAAATCCCCCAGCCAGATATGCGCTTCGCCATCCAGCAAAGAAACA
>Ga0126342_10012040_pt1 | contig 15443 bp, 15 predicted proteins | sample Cyp1metagenome_FD_92528 | JGI IMG/M metagenome (GOLD analysis project Ga0126342, IMG submission 92528) | Coral microbial communities from Lord Howe Island, Old Settlement Bay, Australia - Cyphastrea 1 metagenome | ecosystem: Host-associated > Invertebrates > Cnidaria > Coral ...
GGTCAAGGAAAGTCCATTTCACACCAAATACATATGTCATATCTCCCAAAAAAACAATATGTCCATATGAATCTTAACGACCTTCCAAATTTCAAAAGTTTAATATTGTTTATCAATTTTGTTTGGTGGTGGAAAGTTGGTGTTTTTCCAGCCAAGTTTAATATATATAATGTGTAGGCCTCGGGGTTTTGAGTGGTGGGTGATGATGTTTGGATATGTTTGGTGTTTTTTTGATGATTTTGGATGATCTGGCCTTTTTGATGACTTGATGACGACTTCCTTATTGTTTATCATTATATAAGGTTTATGTATTATTATTAATTATTGATGCTTATTGGTGATTATTGATGATGATTGACGATTGCGGATGTTTTTGATGATTATTGATGGTTATTGATAATGCTCATGGTCATGATGATGTGGATGAGGATGAGGATGAGGAGGATGACGATGACAATGATGTCGATGATGTCGCTGGTGACGATGATGACGATGACAGATAAACTTAACAGATGCAGAACCAATATGAAACAATACTGGCTAGCAGTTTCAATTGTTTATCCCGAGGTCTATATAATTATATATATATTAACTATATAATAGTCAATTTCCAAGTTCTCTGGTGTTGATTTGATGTGGTTGAGGTCATTGCCGCATGTCATCCGATGTTTTGGTCGTCAAATCTGGATCTGAGATGATTTAACAGTGAAGGCCGTGGTGCCGGCTGCCACAGCCCTTGCGGCAATCATTGCAAATCAGACAGCTTTGGCTTCAGTCCTTGTCACGGCCTACAACCATCCATCGTTTGGTCAGCCAGTGTGTGCACATGCAGATGCTCAAGACACCTTCATTTTTCAGCTGGAGGGCTGCCGAGTTTGGAATCTGGGCAAGACTTGGCAGACAACAATCATCCCATCCACAGAACACAATAAAGAAACACTGTTAAGAAACCGTGGTGGAAAGTGGTGGATTTATTGCTTTGGGAGTCCAATTCCATTATCAGGGAGATGAGCTTGTTGGCTTGTTCTTAATTTAAATGTTTGTTTGATCTTGACATGTCCTGATTGTCCCGGTTGCCAATGGTGCGCTGTACTGTAAAATGCTTCAAATCTGTCAGGCAATTTTGGCACCATTCTTTGGAAGCCAAGCATTTGGTCCATGACCCCGTGAACCGCAGCTGGGAGCTGTGTATCGAGGGTGGGATTCGTGGAGAACATGGCTCTGTACATGTGGAACTGCAGCCGGGCGCCATCCTGTGGTTGCCTCGGGGCATTGCGCACCAGACCTCCAGGTGTGGCAGTATGGCAGTGAAGACTGCGAAGAGTCTCAGATTTCTTGGTAGTTTTGGTTCAACCTGCTTGAATCTGTTTGACTGACTTTGATTGCATGTGCCATTAAACCACTATATAATGTTGGTGGCTGTTAATGAATGTTGATGGCATTAAATAGCAGTATTGTTCGTGGCATTTACTAGTACACTAGCAGCATTCCAGTCATCGCCTGCGCTTCCGGAGGTGTGGAAAAGGCGTCTCGAGCCACTGGAGTTTCGCAGCGTCCATGTCTCAGCTCTCAGCAGGCCATGTGCTGATGGATGTGGCACAGGCTGGGCCCAAAAATCTGAGAAGGTCATGGGAGAGGTGGAAACACATGGGAACACCTAGGGGGAAGAACATGTTTATGTTTTTTAACATGTTTTGTGAATCCTTCGATTTGTTTCTGGATCGAACATACTTACTTGTAATAGCACGAAGTAAATGGTGACGCCTGGGACCACATGTCATGCGCCATACACTATTCACCTTATCATTTGTACAGAAAACTGCCTGGCCCTAGTAGGATCCCTAAGATGTAGGAACTGCAGAGCCGTTGGTCAGGCATCTGGGAAACCAGAGGTGCAACAGAAGCTTATTGAAGCCCTGAGGAAAGACAATGACCTCAGTGTTCGCTTGCGTCAAGGCCAGCTGGGCCAGCTGGGCCAGCTGATTCGCCGAAAAAACTGATCTATCAAATGTTTCTTCAAACATGGGTAATCTTAGCTTTAATAATGGCTCTTCAGCCATTCATAGATATATCATGGTCACAAAATGGATCAGAATTGGCGGAAAACAGATAAATAAAGGAGAAAACATAGATCATCATAGATTAAACCAAGGCAAAACCATGGCAAAAAACATGGAGAACCATCGAAAAAGAAGGCACTCATATCAACCATGATTCAACCATTGATTTTAGTATCAAACCCATTTATGTCTATACGTATATATATATATAAATATCAAAAAAATTGCTTGGATATTCAATGGTGTTTCACTATCACCCAAAAAATATTCATGGATATTCCAACATATTCATGGTGAAACACTATCAAACACCATGGATATTCCATGATATTCCATAGCTCCAGCATGATCTCAACCCTGGCAGGTCACCCCTCGCTGGAAGTCACCCTGGCGCTGCTGGACGAGGTCGCGCCGGGTCCCTGGCCGGCGCTGGACCGGCGCCAGGTGGCCCTGCGGCGAAAGCTGCTGGAGCTGCTGGGCGAAATGCTGGGGAGTTGGCCATGAAATCTGAGATTTAGGGATTTTTAATATATATAATATATATATATGTATTTATTTATTTATTTATTCTGTAGTATGGATTTAGTATGATTTAATCACAAGAACATCGAAACTGAGAAGCAATAGTTAATGCGGATGGGCATAGGGGATAACAGGCAGCAACTTGAAGGTAAGATGACAGAGAAATGCGTTGGATTCTTCCCAACAGTGGTGTTGCAACCAAGAATTTGTGTCAGGAAAGCCGAGTACCAAGTATCCAAGGGGATCATCAACAACTCTGCGGGAGAAGACCATTAATCTGAGTATCCAAGGGGCTTTCCCAAAGTGGCGGACCCCAGAATCATCGTTAACCTTGGCTTCATGGGGAAACCCATGGTTTAGGGGATCAGCATGGATCAGCTCTTTCAGGAAAACCTTGCTAGGGATGATGACCAGCAACAGTGGGGTGAACACGAAACAACCGACAGTGGCGTTGTCAAGGCCCACCAGCACAGTATTTGTTCATATTTTTTTCAGCCATGGGGATCAACACATCAATCATCACTCAGAAGATGGGAGTACGGCCATGTTTGTTCAACTAAAGTTTAACTAAATTGGGTGCGTTGGAGAAATCAAAGCCACAATTATTCCATTTTCTTCCTGAAGATGGCACAGAAACTCACAGCATAATTATTCAGCAAATTGGAATCAACTAAGAGTCTAAGAGTAATGGAAGGTTCAACAGCAGCAAATGCTCCTATGCCTATGATCCAACAATGGGATGAATCCAAAGTAGTGACTTCTCTCCCAGGACCGCCGCTGGGGATCTCTCCATGAGCCAGCGAACATCGCAATGCCGAAGCGGTCCTTTGGGGAAATTTCTGATCCGTCGCAAAGTTGGGCGAAGAATCGATCTCTGACCTTGACCATTTCTCCACAGCCTCGATAGATCGATATCCTGGAGCCCCAAGGCCCCAAGATTCGATGGCTGTGACCGAATGATCCATGCTGTGGTTGATGGAACCTGCATGTTCTGACAAGGAGTGCTCCAGAGAGATTTCCAAGCAGATTCGCAGATGTGCTCAGAATATCTTGGGACATGAGGACCGGTTGGAAATATGGTCGAAGATGTCTGGCATTGGACAACTGGAGGCTGACACTGCTATCATCATAATACAAGGAAACCGCCACCCTCATTACACCAGGAAAAGAGATGGATTTGAGCCACTTCGTTTCACTGAGTATTTGCACGTCGTTGGACATGAGCAAAAGGCCCCCCCTCTATCCCCAATGTCCTTGCCATTTCATATTTGACAGACGCAACACATGAGAGGTCATGACAGCAGCATCCTCCTATTTCATGCTGCCATTGCCAGGTGGCAAGGGAGTTTTCACATCATCCGCTTCTGATTTTATCATCTCAAGTCATGTAGCATTAGGAAGCTGGGCCCCAAAGTGGCGCCCATGGCACCTGGCGATGATGGCCTATGGCGACCTCGCTGTCAATCGTTCCCAGCCTCGCCGCCCCTCAGCAGACCAGCCTCTGCGCCCTGCCTGCGTGCGGAGAAAGTCGTGAGCCCAACGCGCAGCACCCGGAGCACCCGATCACTGCTGAGGAAAGGCGGCTTCAGCGGGTTGGCAGAAGCGACCTCCAAACCTCTGTCCGATGCCAAAACCTTACACCCATCGAAATTGGCCAAGACACTTAGAATGAGATTTTGTGCTTAATAGTTTTTAGGTGTGTTTTGTGCGGTAGTATTAGATGTGTGTCACATGATTTTCATGTCAACCTGCATTCACTGATCTAGCTATTCACAGACTTGCATGTAAATTAGTCTTTGGCAATCAAACATGGTTTTGGGGGAAATCCCCTTATTCTCATCCCAAATCCATCCATTCTCGTCCGTTTGTGGATGATTTTACCATGACCCATCACCAATGGAGTTCCAAGGAGCCGCAGTGCCAGTGCCTCAAAAGTGGCCGAACAAATGCAGAAAGTGGCTCCACCTGGCCGAACGATACCTCGAGGTGGGGGTCAACTTCGGCCGTTTCCATCCGTTTCCATTTGTTTTTTGTGATTTATACTTAATACATTTTTATACCGTTATACAAGTTGCAAATGTTATAATTATAATATGTATTAATATGTTATAATGAATTCAGCATCATTGATGGGAAACACATGGAAAGACATGCAAACATGATAAACCATGATAACCACTGCGACTTTGGGTCATCATACTGTACTTTGATCATCTTTGATCTATTTTTTGAAGAGACACCCAGGTATATTGGTCTCCAAGACCAGCACGGGCCAAGAAGATAGATATTCCAATCGATGGAAGGCATGTGGTTGCTATGCCCACCTGGCAGCTGCGAATTCCATGCAAACTCAGAGGCGTGCTTCGGATATCCGGCAGATGCTGCAGGACAAGTACAACCGCCAATTGAGCGGGAACTTGTATCAGGCATATCGCAAAATGGCTCATTATTCCAACGCAGTTGACCCTCATAGCAAGTGTGTGTACCCACACCATTTGGCCATTTTCATTGGCGAGTTGGGGGTCCCTGTGACTGAAAAGGATGCTTGCATTCTGTTGCACAGGGAAGTCTCGGCAAAAAGTTTGAATCAACCCTTTGGAATGGCAACCTTCCATGCAGTGGCTACTGGCCAGTCGTTGCAGAAATCGAAGAGTTTCACCACTTCTCGGGTTCGTATGATTTGATCCCGAAGCTGGATCAGCCATGGCTTTGACTGCCATAAGAGCAAATGCCGTACACCAGAGACGAGAAGAACATGTGTGAAACAGGTGCCGGATGGTGCCGGTGAATCCACGAACAGACATGACATGGACATACATGGACATATGGTACATGTATGTGCAAAATTGTGCAAACACTCTTGAGTTTACAGTGACAGTCACAGTGACAGTGATGCAAATTTGTTTCCGCAATCACTTGAGGGTTCGCTGCTTCCGGGGGGGGGGCAGGGCGGCGCAAGAAATGCGGGGTTCTGGTAAGGCTATTGCATTGAAGAAAAACCCACATAGGGAACGTCACCATGCAATGTATTGCAATGTCATGTTTATTTGATTTTCGCACCGTTATTCATTCACACTGAAACTGCAGAGCGAATGAACACTGTTATTGGAATTGGTTAGAAACCTGAAAGGGCAGAAAAGAAAAAAAAACACATACACGGCAAATCAGGGTTTTCACGTTTTTTTTTGAAACCAAAATGATGAACACATCTTCTATAACTGCGGACTCGAGACTTGAGATGCTGACATCACCCAATGAGAAAAAAATAATAATACATGTTGATTTGCCTTTGTTGTCAGGGCTCAAGCCCTGATTCAGGGCCCAAAGCCCTTTTGTCCGATACCGAAACTCCCGCTTGTTCCGTTACCATCACTAACTCATGTTGCCTGGCAGCAAAGTGTTGCGGTTGCTTGACAGTACTGTGCCAAAGAGGTTTTTTCATTTTCCATCGTCGCATCTGAGGCTTCAATCAAACAACAGGCGGCAATGGTTTGAGCATGGTTTGAGCTGCAGCGAAAAATATGTTTTGTTCGGATTCATGTGCAGAGGTTTTGCATGCTGTGCAGGATTTCCTTTGCTTTCTACTGCACGGAAACAGAAACAACAACACCGGAATCGATTTTGAAGGTGGTTTGAATGACCTGACACTCCCGATGAAACACCAAAAATCGACCTGTCCAATACGACTTAATCCCACACAATTCTGTTGGTCTGCGAGGGCAGCGCCTGCAGTGCTTCGCTTTGCAGGTATGGCACCTGGTGTGCAGATTCCACACCCACTGGTTTGTTTAGCAATGACAACTGACCAGTTACTTGTATTAACTAGGATGATTAGCCAAACGAGTTAAAACATTTAGAACTCAACCTCATGATGGCCATATAAATATTCATGGCAGATTAGAAACATTGGTTTGTCTGAAAAAAGGTACAAATAAATCCGTTGGTTACTCATCGTTTTCCGCCCACATTTTCCTATGTGTTATTCAACGTATTTAAAATGGTTCTTGAAGGTCTTGAAGATGTGCAGCGCTGGGTTCAGCTTGAGGCGTCATTTCCCTTCTGCTCCGGACTTCTTCGGTGCCCTATCTGGAATCGGTTGATGGTTTATTCGTATGTTACCACCCATGTAGGAATTTATCACATTTATCACATTACATCAAGTGGAAAAGAAAAACGACTGTTTGGTGCATCGCAAAGACTACACAGATTTGACCATGCATGACACAGCTATTGAGCAACATGTGATGCTACTGAAACATACTGAAACTATCACCATTCTTTGTCCCATCAATGCGGCCTTCACCCGGACGCTTCGTTTTCCAGGCCTGGCTCTGGGCCTCAGAAGAGGCAACGGTTTTTTTTCCAGGTTTAACATCGCTGCACTTGCATGGATCTATAGTATATCGTATAGTATAGGAAATGTAGTAGGATCAAAATAGGATCAAATATGTGCATTTGGATGCATGTTGTTTTTTCATGTGTTTTTTAGACATTGTTGTGTGATGTTGTGTGCAATTGTTTGCAAGAGAAGATCCAGCAGAGGCAGCTTCCATCCATAGCATTCCTTTGAAGAAGCAGTACGTTCCAGCTGGGGCCCCATCTGAGCCAGCTGAGAACAATTGGCCTTGCGGAGCGAGTGGAGATGGTGAAAGTTTACTGGAGATTGAGGTCCAAAAGGACGGCAAAACTGTGGCTTATAAAACTGCCTACTTCGGTGAGGTCGGCAGCTCTTTGAAGATGTTTCAACATGGAACCGGAGGGTGATATTAATTGAGATTCAGACGTCACTGAGATACTGAGACTCTCAGTTTGGGTGATAGGTCTAGGAAAAGTATGGAAAAGTGCTGTAGAACAACCAGGCTCTCGGTTTTGACATTCTCATGGCGCTCCTCATGGCATGGTGTAATTTTTTTGTAATCTGTGTGAAAGTGATGAAACCCGCCATGACGCCAGGTCCATGTGGGTGCTCCTCATCAAACTTTCACAGTTGTTTTTGACACGGGGCAGGGTGACCCATTTGGCATCCAGGGTGGACCACTGATGAGCACTGATGGATGCCGTGTCCAATTAAAAGGCATGAAATGGCCAATACCACAGATGAGTATCAATATATTTATGATTTAAATTGTACATTATTGTTTTATATATAAATATATACACAATATACAAGATATAAATGTAAGAGAGAGACGCATACGTACTGTCTACTATCTACGCTTTCATTGGTAGGTCCGAGAATCCTGGACCGCTCTAATCCAACAATAATGTCTTGGTTTCATTGGGACATATTATCATAACTCCTTGTTTTTTTCGTTTCCCAGTTTCCCCATATTGGGAAAAAAAACACTTCTCCACTTCTCATGAGATATTCCATTGTTATGTTGCCATATTACTAATAAGCTAGATCCCTTTCATTTTACCGTAGGAAAGGCAATCCTAAAGCCCCCAAGCCACAGAGTTTGGAGATGTGTTTGGACCATCCTTTTTATAGGTTATGTAAGCCCCGGATTTGTCTGGCAAGCCTGGTTGATTGATTCCCCCCCAACATCTTCATCCGGGGGTTGACATTACATCCCAAAAATAAATGGTGGTTCTGATCAGCCCAGCCATTTTTTATTATCTCTGGATTGGTTTTTTCGGGAAAATTTACAGGAATTTTATGGAACCCCCCATGATCTTAAATGGTAAAAAACCATGGTAAAAACCTGATGTTTCCTGATGTTTCCGGTAAAATTTTCCCTTAAACCAATTCATTCCCCTGATGGAGATCCATGAGGTCTGGACACTTGATTCTGCCGTCCACGGGATGTTGTTTGGCCGCACTTGGACGACGTGGTCGGCACCAAAAATACGAAAGATGACTCAAATTTGCAGGGAAGTGATACAGAATCTGTATGAGTAACTAAGGGAACTTTAGATCTTATACTATAGTACCCAAAAAGAATCTTCAAATGACAATAGTTTTTTTTGTTTTGTTTCAAGCTGCAGTGTAAAGTGGCAAGTGGCTCAACTGGCTCAACTGGCTCAACTGGCTCAACTGGCTCAACGATTTCGAGGTGCAAGCCCTGCGTGTGCGAAGCACAAACGCTACAACCGCACTTCGTCGCATTCTGCTGTTCGGTTGCCCAGCTTTGCTGGTTGCAAGATGCTGCCCAGACGCAACTGTTCCATTTTTGATCAACAAGGGGAAAGGCTGGAGAATGGAAATGAATGGAACATAGATTTTACATGATTTTACTGTATAATTAGAAATTTATAGAGTCAAAGAAGATCAATGTATGTATATATATACTATGTATATTTGACTCCTTTTTGATCCTGTACAGCCAAGTTGTAGTTTGGCCAACATTCCTAGCATTATTATTGCGAACAGTAATTTGATAGGAAACTGACTATACTGCAATTAGTATATTAGTACTATCAGAAATTACCTCATCATCATCAAAAGTGTTCCTACTATATCCTAGTACTACTAGTATATCCTATTTGTTGTCATTAGTACTATTTACTATTATATAAATATATCCTACTACCACCACCACCACCAACAACAACAACAACTACTACTACCACCACCAACAACAACAACTACTACTACTACCACCACCAACAACAACAACAACTACTACTACTACCACCACCAACAACAACAACTACTACTACTACCACCACCAATAACAACAACAACAACTACTACTACTACTACTGCTACTACTACTACTGCTACTACTACTACTACTACTACTACCACTACCACTACCACCAACAACTACTACTACTACTACCACCACCATCACCAACAACTACTACTACTACCACCACCAACAACAACAACTACTACTACTACCACCAACAACAACTACTACTACTACCACCAACAACAACAACTACTACTACTACTACCACCACCAACAACAACAACAACTACTACTACCACCACCACTACTACTACCACTACTACTACAATAGTAACTATAACTATACCTCTAGTACTATTACTACTATTGCAATGGCCTGCCGGCCTGATGCTGTCGTGTCTAGGTGGACATCGAATACGATGGTACCAAGCTCCGGCCGGATGCCACCGAACGGGATCAGGTGGCCGCCGGTCTTCGTGGGTTATGGCAGGTAGGATGGTCGATAGGTCAACGGGAATAGATTTGTTTGGACTGGATAGAGATTTTGATATATATATATAAATAGAGGAGGTAGATCGGCTTGGATTGGAATAAATACAGATTATATTTTAGAATAGACCTCGCAGACTTGGCAGGTGGCCATCGCCTTTGGCACTGGTGAAGTGCAAGGGGAGTTTGTAAGTGAGGACACGCTCGGCAACGCTGTGTTTTCATGCTCCAAAGTCCAAAGTGTGGATTAATCCATGGGTCATTAAATGTCCCCATTGAACATCACCCAACCATTAGGTATATGGTCTATTTCATGGCTACTATGGTAGGTGATGTCCTTTATATACCCAAAATGGGACAGGCAAACCAACCCCTGTAATCCATGAAACATGTAGAGTTGATCATGGAAATCGGATATTTCGGGATCATGATGATCATGTGGGCTTCAAACATGGCTACGTTCCACTGTACCACGGTTTTGACCCATGAGGACCATGGCGATACAGGCGATACATATACAACAATGGCCCCGTAAAACGGACTATAACATATTATGTTTTTTGGGGACACATTTTTGTACAAACAAACTCATTTGTGTCATTTGTACTGAATTTGTACCTGAATTTTCAATGTTGTCGAGATCAACACAAAAACTTGTGTGAGGACATTTGCTTGCAACCTGGCACCGCTGAGCAAGGTGCTGGAATTGGTTGAACTGCCACAGATCCGCACAGACAAACCCTGATTTGTTGTGGGTCCTTTGTCCCAAGCTGCTGAAACACGAATCCACAAGCGAATCAAAGTGAAAGAAAGGCCACTACAGCGTCAAAACTGTGTTTCTTTCAATGTTCATACACCTTGTTTATGCACTGCAGATCAACAAAGGTTTACATGGGTATGGGTCAATACCTATAGATACCATTTTTAGTGGGATGAACATCCATTTACCAGCTATTTTGGGGTTCACTAGGTACCAGGGTTTTGACCCCATCCCCATTTGATAAAAATGACGTGGACATGTCACGAGCTATGCCGATGGAGACAGGTGCGAATCGCCCCGGCTGTGTCAATCTGCGAGTAGCCGGGAAGCCTCGGGTTGAGACAAAAACGAAAAAAACACGGCAGTGATGTGACGGGTTTAGGGCCATAAGACCTCATGAAACAAAGCATCCAGATGAAAATAACCACATTTAATGGATTCTAATGGATTTCCATGATAATCATGCATTATTACAGTTTATCATATTTCCATTGTCCATCTTCCATAAGAATATATAGTTTATGGATCATTATGGATCCATCATCCATGAATAATCCATCATAATGACATCACCCATTCATGGATTTACCCCAGAGACCATGATCTTTGTGGGGACAAAAACACGAATCTGACTGGGACCCATGGGTTTTTGCTGGCTTTGCTTCACCAAGGTTCTGGCTTCCAAGATGACGGAGGACGGAGCTGGAAAAACCAAAATCTCCAACATCCCCAACAGACTTTTTCTGAATCGACTTCCTGGGAAACTACCTCAAATCTAATTGATTCAGAATGTTGGACACGTTTTGAAAGCTCATGTTCGGACAATTTTCGGAGAATTTCCATGGTTTTGAGATGTTTTGAGGTATTGATATCCATTGCGAGACAAAGCGAAGCCACGCTATGACCAGCTATGACCTCAGCTATGGAGGACCCCTTCAGCCATTTCGACTTCGATGGAGTGCTGGGACTGGGATTGCAAACCTTGGCCTTGAGTGGCACTGGCTGATTGTAAGATATTGGGAGCTGGTAGGAGCTGGTACACTGGTACCATCTGGTACCATTTGGCTTCGTCAAAACATGTTCAAACATGGGGATGGGCCAAAAATGGCCAAAATCTCAAACCAAGGCGACCGCAGATTTTGATCAATCTTTAGTAGAAAGCCATCCCAATATGAGGGGTACCCAATGTTTTTCCAGATACCCATATGGATCATATGGGCCCAACCTTAAGAATATTTCTGGTTTCGGCCAGGCCCAGAATTTAGCTTCTTCGGCCAGATGCTGGTCCAGAACCCACAGATGGAACCGCGCTTCTCTGCTGGGCGCCAAAGGAACTTGCTGAGATGTGCTGAGATGTGTCAGGTGGGATTCGCCCAATGGATTCACCGGCATAAACAACATAATTAATGAACACCATTAAACAACTAGCATTTGGCGCGATGATTATGGTGACTCACCCAAAAATGAGGTAAATGGTGATATATGATATATTATATATATATTATATTAAATATGGTGATATTGGGGACGGTTTATTGGGTTTAAACACAGATTATTAAATCATCACCCGAGAACACCTCACCTGAACAGGCCTCAGTTGATGGTGATAGAAACCAGGCCATGTTTAGTCGATGTTCAGATCGGACGTTTCACCAACCTGTGCTGCTTCACCCTTCCATCTAAGTTTGTCCAAAACATGGGTATGCTGGTAATACATACCATCAAAATCACCTCGCTTAATACCGGTTCATCGTAATTGTCCTCATCAAACTTGCCTTAAGTTGGTGGTTTCCTCCCCCACGGAATGTTGTTTTTGGACAAACCCTTTGCGCGGAGCGAGGTCTTCCTCGCTCAAAATGAGGGCGTGGATAGCGTTATTTCCTTTGGCGGGTGTGGGTGCCCAGTAAACGTGCGCAATGGCAACCCAGTTTGAACATTATTAGGATCAGAATTGCTAAAAAACACAACTCAACGTTTGATGATTGTTTTGTTGATCACTCGTTGGTTGGCGTTTGAACTTCTTAGGATTGGAATGTTTTTGGGCGATATCGACGTCAACATCCATGCTTTGGGACCATAAGTTTGTGTCAGGGAACCTTGCCTGAGGCATGAAGAGAAGTTCACTGCTGGTGAGATTCAATGGGCCCAAGTCTCAGATGTTTGCCATGAACGGTTTCATTTAGCTCTGGGATGCCTTGGGTTTCAATATGGTTCAATGTCAATGTGCTGACATGCACTACATCGAAATACAGCAATGAAGTGGCGCACTTATGGCTCAGATTTGCTGCTTGGGTTCAGTAAAAAGCCAGTCGTCTACACAAGACTAAGTATGAAGATCGTGTTGTACCTTGATCTGAATGCAAACCTAGTCCTAGTAGTCAATTCCGCATCGCACATCACCCCTACCTCAAACTTGTTCAAATGCTCTAAGTGATGCGCATGGTTGTTCTGTCTTTCTGCATTGATGTGTTGAAAGAATACCACATGTTCATTGCACGCACAATGGTGCTCAAACAAAACGATCTGACTACGTTTTCACGTTTTCAGAAATGGACAGTCCAAGGATAAAGTAGAAAAATCAGAGTTCTCGGGACTGCAATGGCGGATGATTTGGAAAGTGCAAGTTTGAGGCAGTTGCTGTCACGCGGATGGAAATACCACAATGCGACCTTTGATTTGTACCTAAAGCTCAGCGGCGTTTTGTTATCAGAATCGGCGATGACCCGTGTGGTTTTGCCAGAGATCAGGCGACTGGTGCAACAGGAACGGATCCATAATGACAATGAATTGCGAGTGCGCAAGGCAAATATTGATCTCTCCAACACCGGACTTACAGATGCCATGCTCAACACCTTGCTGGGAGACTGGCAGACTTTGGGCATTTCCAGCTGTTCCTTGTGCCTCAGATTACAGCGAAATCGCCTCACCGGAGTTTCATTGGTGACCTTGGGGCAGTTTGTGACTGCTGAAGCCATTGGAACTTTGGAAGAGTTACATGCAACACATCAGCTAGGGCCGCTAGGACCTGAACGCCTCACCAGAACTTCGGTGCTGACTTTTTTGAGGAAACTCTCCCAGTGCAGCAAATATCCCATTTGGGTCAAGAGACGGCGATGTTTTCGGCCGGTGCTTGGGCCGCTTGGGACACTGGGGGATTGCGACTTTTGTACTATGCCACTATGCCATAATTTAATACTGCTATAATATTTGACACAATAAAAACATCAAGAAGATTATCCCATATAATCCCATATATATATATATAGTATGATAATCAAAAAATTAGTGCTGTCAGCAAGTTTATCAAAGTGTGGCCCTTTTTGCAGCTTTGCACCTTTGCGCCTGTTGGCATTGCAGTATAATTCTGGACACTGCGGAACAAATATGAACGGATTCTCATGCATACAGTTGCATATAAGCTTCTCGCATTTTTTTGCTTAGACCATCTTAGACCCCTTTGATATCATTGACTGACATATTTTGGTGCAGGAAAGATGGTGCCCGGATTTGCTTCGCAGATGATCAGGGCTGTATTCGAGCTGCATGTGCCTTGGCGAGGCATGGCGCAGGGTGTCCTGTGGCACATTTGTACGACTTCCGGAGTCAAGAGCTGCCAACGGAAAGCCCGGAACCACTCGGAGCTACGGAAAGACTGAAGGAAGCAGAACAGATGGAGGTGACGCTTCAAGGAGAGAAGGGAAAACTCTTCTTATGTGGTTCCTGTGAGCGGCCACTTCCTATCGACATGTTTACTAGATGTCAGTTCTCCAAGGCCAGCAAAATGGACGAACATCGAGGGGAATCTCATTTGCTACGACGCTGCAATGAGTGTGTCACTCAACCATGCTGCGCTTGTGGCCAACTCCTTGCCTTGACGGCATTTTCAGGCAGCCAGATGTTACGACCCCAGGGCAGTCGCCGGTGCAGGCCTTGTACTATCGAGACCTGGTGGTGTGACCGCTGTTCCAAGCCCAAGCCAAGCACGGAGTTTTCCTCCTTCCAAGCCCGAAAAGTTAAACAAATCTCCAAGGTATGCCGAGATTGCGAGAAGAGTAATCCCTATTTCGATCGGCGCCATGTTGTTTGCGCCATCTTCAGTGGCAAATACACCGCTCCGCCATGGCGTTTGCCGTCCTTGTCCAAAGAAATTCTGATCTCCATCTTGAGTTTTGCCCGGGAATCCAAGTTCATCACCATCAGTGGCACCAGTTACACCTGCACTTTGTGTAACAAGACCAAATCCTTCCTGGCCAACGCCGGTGATGATGCCGTGGAACGCCATCTCCGCACCTCCCAGGTCCATGCGAAACGCCTTCGCAGCTTGGAGGCGGGTCGCTTAGTGGAAGTGGCCACCAGTGGAGTGGAGGCAGAACGTTTCCAGGATGGCTTGGGTCTGCGGGGAGCGTTTTGCGGCATCGACCAGGTGAAAGAAGCGGCAAGTCTCATTGACATTTGGAGCCTGAAAGATATGAATCAAATGAAACTGTTGCTACCCTTTCTGCGACATGTAGGATGTCGAGAATCAGAATCTGGACTGCGATGGGCATCTCCAGAACAATTTGAGAAGGCCTGTGGACTGATGGAAGCTTCCCATGGTGGAATTGAAGGAGACTTCTTCGCAAGTGCCTCCATGCAGGATGTGGCGGAAGCAGAGGAAAGAGCGCTGCAACAGAAACGTACCAAGGTGAATATGTTGTGCCATCCAGGCGGGGATGGCCAATGATTGACCGATCTTGGGTGGTTATGACGCATATTGACACCTACCTCTTCATAAACAACATATTAAATATATATACCTCAATCTTCCTGCCTTGCCTTTTTTTAGACCCTTGTGTTTTGAGCTCAAGTTTCAGCCCCTCAAATTGATTTCAGCCCCTTACATAGATTTCTGCCCCTGGTGATTTCCAAGTGTAGTCAAAAACATTGATAGCATAAAGAATCTGAATAACATGTCGTCCTGAGCCTTTTGGAACA
>Ga0126342_10012041_pt1 | contig 15442 bp, 18 predicted proteins | sample Cyp1metagenome_FD_92528 | JGI IMG/M metagenome (GOLD analysis project Ga0126342, IMG submission 92528) | Coral microbial communities from Lord Howe Island, Old Settlement Bay, Australia - Cyphastrea 1 metagenome | ecosystem: Host-associated > Invertebrates > Cnidaria > Coral ...
AAGGCTCTGCTCATTTGATTTGACAAGCATGGGTGCTGTTTGAAGCAATCTCTTTTCGTGTTTTTTTTTTTTTTTTTAGACTCCGGTTCAAAAAAAGGCATGGATGCGCGGAGAAGTCGGACCATTAAGATCGGGCAGTCCCGTCGAAAGAGCCGAACATATCAGCCTACTACTTCAACATACCTCGTGGATCTTCTAGAACAACAGCCAGCTACAATCTGCAGTGAAAAGGGCAAAAACCCGGTTTTACCCGGTAAAACCCGTGTTTGCCCCTCACGCCTGGATTTTTTTCAGTTTGGAAGGGCAGGGTTTATGTTTGTTTATTGATACTGTCAATGAGAACTCGTTACTAGACTATCTATACCAATTCAAGCAATAGAGATCAGGGGTTGACATTATAGAATTCACCCAAGCGCTCACCGAACGCGGTGCTGTGCAGCGCAGGAGCTGCGGGAGTTTTGGGGCAACAAAAGCTCCAAAGGCTTTGCAGGTCCTGGACTCGCCGGATCCAGGCAGAAAAAAATCCACTGTCGGGATGTCATAGAAATGCCAAGTGACGCTATGGTGACTTGGCAATCCAATATGGTTCATACCATCCATAAAAAAGATATTATAGAAACATATGTAATAATGGTGATTTTGGGTGGATGGTTCATTATTGGGTTTACCACATTATGACAAATTTTGACGCATGAACAACCGTCAAAAAACGGGTGAACTTGGAAGATAAGAATAGCATGCGAAAACATGAGCAGCTATTATAGTGACCCGTGATGCTGCACCCCTGGGCACCCCACGCATGAACACACTAATCAGGACAAACTCAAGAACCTACAAACATTGGTCCCCAAGTGTGGAGACAACCTGTTTGTCCCTGCAAGGCTGTCAAAAGTGGAAGCCCAGGCTACCCTTCAGAGGCTTCTTATTGCAGGTGGCTGCAGATGTGCTGAGCATTCTTGCCGCGAGGATTTTCCCCTCCTTGCCCTGACATAAAACACACCTCCCGTGAAGCCTGAGTGGATCTGGCCATTTTGTGGATTCCCATATGATTTTGTCCAAAAATGCTTAGAATCCATTGGTTCATTTTTCCAAATCGTTATTTTTTAAGTGGTCATGGGGCAAAATCCTCCAGCCCTTCCGATACCAATTATCCTCTTGTTTGGAAACACGCCCAGCAATGGAACATCTCCATTTCCAATAGGCAACCAACAAATGGCGGACTTTCCATCTATTTCAAGTTTGATTCAAGTGAAATTGTGGTGACGAAACATTTTGAATCCATGGCTTGCCGTAGATTTTCCATGATTTTCCCATGTTTTTCCATTCAACATCTCCACGGCTTCGACAAGAAAAAACATGGGAACCCACCAACATCCCATCGTCGCGGAGGTGGCGACCTTGACGAAGTACGACGGCTTCGGAAGATCATCGCGGAGCTAGAAGCAGCATGAGGTCAGGGATCCTCCCATGAAACCTCCCATGGGGTCCAAGGAAAACCCATTGGGCAATCCATAGGCCTGGATCATCCTGGATCATCCTGGATGAGGATGATTAAGATGGATTAGGTCCGATTGATGATGTATAGCAGCGTAGATAAAATCGATGGTCGATGGAATGTGATGTTCAACCGGTGGTAATTTAGTAATTTCATAAGTGTTGTTTTTTATTGTGTTTGTGAAGATTTTCGGAACACCCCCAAAACGCACGATTGAGAACATCATTTGACGCCTACAATTTCATTGTATCCCTTATCTTTGGGCGAACCCATATGATGGGTAATCTCCAAAATCGATTTAGATGATTTTAGATGGTTAGTGTCTTAAACTGAACCCGTAAATCCAATGTTGACTGACCGATGCCCACTCCTTTGACCTTGCCCATTGAGGTGCTCATGCAGCCTATGACAAATTGCACAATGACCTTACTCTTTCTGAAAGATCCAGGAAGCATTTGCAGAGGCTACTTTGGTCACTCTGATGAAGTATAAGCATGGATAAGCACAGCATATCTATTGATCGCATCTCACTGTGAATCCATTATATTTGACCACTTTTAAAGCTTGTGGCCCCCATTGTCTTACTGCGGCATATCGCCGACATGAGCTGCGGCAAGTGGGGCAGACCATCAAGCCTCTGCCATCGACTGATGTTTTCCAAGCGACCTGCAGCAGTCGGCTGCACCTTTGGCGGTGCAGAAGCAGCTGGTAGAGGGCATGCAGCTTTCGGAGTGTATATGCCACATAACAATGTAGAGGCACACATAGGCACACTATTTCTGGCTTGTAGCCCAGTATAGACATATATGTGCAGATGGGCGAAAAAAGGATGCCTGGGCAGATGTGGTTGACAGATAGGTAGACAGGTAAGTAGATAGAAAAGGATATATATATAGTAAGAAATGTATCAGTATGGTATGTACAGGTACAGCAAAACCAGATGGATACAGAGGATATGACGAAGATGTTTCTTCGACCGCAAATTCAAGACTGGTAGGATGAATAAAATAGAAATACAAGATGAGTCTTCAAGATGAGGACATCTGATTACCGACGACTTTTCCAATGCGACGAATGCAGCGATATGGTATCCCTTACAAGGCGGAGATACGTGGGTTTGAGATACCCAGTGATGGAATGTAGCTGCTCCAACGCCCGAGAGCGGCATGCCCAGAAATAGGCCTTTTGCAAATAGCGGCTGGGGCCCAAAACCGTGAAACCTGGTCGTGGAATTCAGTGACTGACGGAGCACTTGGGCTTGGCGTGTCGCGATGTGGCCTAAAGGTTCAGCTGCTGCCCGAAATTTCTGATGGTGTCATTGGAGTTGTGCCCTTTCTAAGCATTATTTTTCATGGATTTTCCAGACATTGTTATCTTGACCTTTAACGCAAATGAGGGCAGCAAGAGTCGCCACTGAGACTAAGTGTCACACCTTTCGCAAAGAGGTAGCCATAGCTTTTCCTTCAACTTGGCAGAAGCTGGGAATCAGTGAAAATGCGCAGAGAGAGACATGCAGAACCCCCACAAAGTAGTTGATTCTTGCACGAGCAATGAATTGGTGTGCTTTGTTTCTCTTGGTTGGTTTATTTGTTTTGCCTCCTATTTTGGTTTGGTCGTGGCATAGTTCGCAACATAAGCAGTTGGCAGTTCAATATTCGAATGTTTTTGTGATTCATTTCGCTAGCTTTACTGAGAGTATACCAAGTGTAATCGTAGGAATTGCCGGATGTCACTATGTCACTTTCTGTTCCTCGGTGTATCGACGATGTGCAAAGTCTTGATGCACCAGGGGGTCAACGTCGTAAAATGGCAGGATTTGCAACCTGAGCGACTGATGTAGTCTTCCCCAGATGCCTTTAGCGGGCCCTGCAGGGAAACACCTTCGCCGTGAACTCTGGACCAGCCTGGGTAGGGATCCTAGTTATCCTAGTTGGGGTCCAGTTCATTCGTGGAACATCCGGCCCTGTTCATGTTCAGTTACCCTCTGGTAAACTAACATAGCTATTGAAAATGGCCATTTATAGTGGATTTACCCATTAAACATGGTGATTTTGCATAGCTATGTTAGTTTACCAGAGGGTATATAGTTGACCCTCCCGTTTTTTTTGGCATGGTCGTACCATGCCGATATTCTCATGGTACCGGTATACTTGAAACATCTTGAAACACCCTGGCAGTGTCAGCCTAATTTGCGCTGGACGTGGGCACACTTTCAACAAGTATCCAGAAATATCCAAAATGGATCAACATGATTCAGCATGGGTAAACAGGGAAAACACCCCCATAAATGCCCGGAAACATCCATGCAGCCATAAACTATTTTGGATATTGGTTCATTGGATAATTAATCATGACCACACCAAAATCAAACGACCATTCGCTTGAACCAGGTGGGCTGGCAACAGCACCAAGCAGCTGAGAAGAAGAGGCATTCCAAGTGCAGATGAGACTTGTATCTTTCGGATCATCGGCCAAAATGACAATGGGATTAGCGATTCTTGATGGGAAAATCACGGAAAAATACTGTAGAAATCGCAGGAGAATTGTGGCATGACCAGTCTGGCCAAAGAAGAAGTCACTTTTCTTCTCTGCCCATCTTTAAAAGGCAAGAGAAAGCGCAACAGGAAGCTGCGGCAAAAGAACCAGAAGGATCAGGAGTGCGTGGGCTGCATGGGGGTATACCGGTATCAATCCGGTATCGGTATACCTTTCCCAATTTGTTCCAGTTTTGTCAGGGAAATCATGAAATCCACCGGATTTGGGGGTGCCACTGTAGTTTCAAGACCTCTAAAGTTCAAGTAGGGGCTGCCCCCTGCCATCAAGGTGATGGTGCGTCAATCCGCGTACACGTGCACATAGACATGCATTGTTCATATACGCACATGACTCACATGACTATATTAACATTGATAATCATTGATATACATTATGCACGGGTAACTCGGTGTAACTGTGAGGGAGAACTTGACTCCTTGGCAGATCAAAATCTTTTTCTGCATTTTTCAGATCGTTCATAGGAGTCCACTCAGGTCACTAAGGAGGGACCTTCATGGGATGGTCGCCACTGTGGGAACGTGACATAAATTGATACTTCCATACGCGTGATAGTGCAATGCGTAGGTAGTTACCTAACATATCTAACATTTATATGTGTATATCTGTATCTGTATATATGTATGTTCAGTCCTGACCCTTTTACATCCTTTTACCACGTTGCGGCGTGTTGTATGTGTGTTGATGTCCCAGGACCATGGACGCCGAGTCCCGGTTATCCGTTCCGGCCAATGGGCAACAGCACTTCAGGAGTGAATCCTCAGACACTTGGCGCTGATCGCTCTCCTCACAGCATTTGTTTCCCAAAATAAATCATGCAAGAGAAACCAGTGGCTGGGGTGTCCCCAGTGTTTGGACACACACACAGGCACATTCTGTGGGTAGCCTGAAGTTGCAAGTTCTGTGGATATATGCCTCGCCTTTTTAGTCTTGTGCTAGGATTTGCCAACCATATCCATTGCCAAAGCAAGCATAGTTCTCAGGTTTAGCCGCTTCGGGCATTTAGGCCTGGCCGATTTGGAGTCCGTTGCGTAGCCATTCGCTGCCGGAAGCCAGCGTGCTTGGCAATTCATTTCGCAGGTGGAAAGTGACTGGACCATACTGGACCTGAGCTTCACCTGGCTGCCAGTAGTTTTAATCCATTTTAGGTCTTCTGCGTAGGGGGCGATGAGATGCACCCGCCCGACAAAAGGCGTTGCCGCTGATGTTGGCCTTGCCGTGCTTTTTGCATTGTTGGGGTGCGGAAGGTGCGGGAGAGCATGGTTTTTTGTGCATCTTGCCATCGGCCAAAGGATGACAAGATATGACAGCAAACATGACCAAAGAGGCGCCCACATTTTCAACCGGGAGCGTCCTCGAACAAGCAAAGAAAAATCAGCCGACAGTGATACCCCACACATCATAGCCAAGCGACTCCAACAGTTTCCATCAATATCGGATAACGTTACCGCCAGATATTTCGAAAGAGCACCACGTACTGTACATCAACTGCAGGCACCAGTTATTTTATCATTTTTATCATGTAACCTGCCACGGTGTTGCTCCGCTGGCAGAATCTTTTCTCGCTTTGTGCCTACCTTATTCCCTTTCTGATGCTGTTTTTTTTTTTTGGGGGGGGGGAACTCTGCAGAATATTTCTTATACCTGTCCACCACTAAGGCTCTTGATGGGCCGTCCCAAGCTCAGCTGCATTTGTGCCTCTCGTGGTATCATGCGTCAAATTCATATGTCCCAACCTGTCCCAACACGTCCCAACCATTTACCCTGAAAAATCCAATGGTTGACAGTGATTCAAATGGGGGAAACAAGGGGAAACATATGGATAATTATGGATACATATGGCACTTGTGGTTTGGGTATCCCATGATTTCCAGTCCCATCCTTTCCATATTTTTAGGACTCACCAAGTCGTAGGTCAGTCACGGGACGTCTACGACGAGGATTTTGAGCCCCAGGCGGCTGCGGGGCAAATGTGACCAAGTGCAGGTGTTGTGGGTAGACCCGTGACAATATTTACATGCAAGAAGGTGTCACATGAAAATGCTACTACTAAAAATGGAACCAATACCTTAATAATAGAAACGCATCAAAAACAACAATATGACTAGTAATGAATGAAAATCATATGACAATCATATGACAATCATCGCCGCCACCACCACCACCACCACCATGATCATCACCACCATCACCACCATCACCACCATCAGCATGGCCATCATCATCAACTATCCCTGCTACCAGTCCCACCATCATTGTTCAGCACTTGGTGGCGGCGAATTCAGAACTGCAACGCCCAAGCCACGCCAGGCTTGGCAACAAGTCTCCAGGTACCGAGACCATTCCCAGGCATAGGGCGGTGATCCTGGGAACGACGCTGAAGTCCCTAATCCCGTCCCTTTAAAGCCTTTATATGATGATATTGAATGCCCCCAGCTTTAGGTTCTCTCAGGCTTATGTTCTTTCATGTTCCTTCTTTTTTGATGGATTTACCCCATCCCCCTAATATATCCTAATATTAGATACCATTCAGAAGGGACCCAACATGAATATAGATCCAATACTAGCAGGATTGTTAAAAGATGTTAAAAGCTAGGGGGATGGGATTAACCCATGAAAATCCATTGGAATATGAAAGAACGTAGCCATGCAGACAGTGAAGCTTGAGCAGTGAAGCTGAGGCAGACCTCCGAAATTTATGGAAATTTGACTTCGGACATCTTCGGGTAAAAAGTGGATAGCAATATGTGAGGGTTAGTTTGCTACAAAAGGCAGTGTTACGCATGCCTTCTTTTTTGCTGAAATTGTCACCTTTTTTTGCCGTTTCTTGCTTTTGCCTTCTGCAGGGTAGAGCTTATTCCCGAACACCTTCTAGGGCCCAGACCTCGGAAGTGAGCCGGTGCTACAGCATGGTATGGACATTCTGAGATGCACGGTCAACGAATATACAAGAATACCAGTAGTGCCCAGCCATGCCGGGGTGGAAGTTTAAAAACAAAACGATGATGTATCAGAAATCACTGGCCTACAGGGGATGTCTGTGAGATGTCGAAGCAATGAAAATGGTGGTTGCGAGGTGCATCAATGAATGAACAATGAAATGGCATGAAATTAACGCACGAAAGACTGACTGACTGAATGAATTAAATTAAATTATATTATGACATGAAATGACGTGAAATCACATGAATGAGTGAACGAATGAAATGACATGACATGACCAGAAATGAAATGACATGACATGAAATAGCATGAATGTATGAAATGAAATGAGATGAGATGAGATGAGATGAATGAATGAATGAACGGAAGGGATGAATGAATGAGTGTATGAATGAATGAATGAATGAAATGAATGAATGAATGAATGAAATGAATGAATGAATGAATGAATGAATGAATGAATGAATATATGAATGATTCAATGAATGAAAGAATTGAAATTGACTTGAAATGAACTGAAATGAACCGAAATGAAATGAATGAATGGATGAAATGAATGAATGAATGAACGAATGAACAAATGGAACGAATGGAACGAATGAATGAATCTATAAATGAGTGAATGAATGAATTGAAATTGAAATTGAATTGACTTGAAATGAACTGAACTGAACTGAAATGAATGAATGAACGAATGAATTAATGATTACTGAAATGAATAAAGTGAATGAAATGAATGAATGAAATATATAAATGAAGGATTTCTGATTGAATGAATGACTGATCGACTGACTGACTGAATGAATGAATTGAACAAATGAATGAAATGAATGAATGAATGGAATGTAACGGAATGGAGTGGAATGTAACGGAATGGCATGAAATGAAACAAAACCAAATGACATGAAATGAAATGAATGAATGAATGAATGAACAAACGAATGAATGAACGGACAAACGGCTGAACGAATGAATCAACCCACGAACCAATCAATGAATAAATGAACGAAGGAACCAATGAACGAACTATTTCTTCGTTGAGCTACCGATTCCCTACGCCAAGTTTTCTCCTCGCTGAACACCACTGAGCCACTTCTTTGCTGAACCGGCTCTTCACTGAGCAACCTCCTTGAGATACCTCTTCTCTCAGCTGCCTCTTATCTGGGCTACTTCTTTGACCCGCCTCTGCTCTGACCTCCCTCAGCTACTTCTCTGGGCTAACTTCTGCAACCCAATTCTTCCTTTGGCGCAACCATTACAAAGCGTTAGCGGGGAGAGTTGCAGCATCACGAACACTTTCTGGCCCGCAGCCGTGCCAATGCGTTTCGTCACCTCCAGTTGCAATCCCGCAAGACACGGATGCAGCAACAAATGGACGCCATTTCGGACCTGAAATCGCCGGCGCACAAATCCGGCACTGGTCCAGGCACGTGAAATTCTCACATTTTGAACAAGTCGAACTCTCACTGGAGTCTCCACCACATTTTTCGGACCTCATCTTCCAAAAGTGGTCTCTACCCTTCAGTTCTTTCAACATTTTTTCGTGAAACTGAGCTCTCACTACAGTCTCGTGCGCTTTTTGTTGACAGCTTTGCCAGATCTGCGGAAACACAGACCCTCCCTTGGCGAGCCATCATGCCGAATCATACCTGTAAAAACCTGGTGGTCGCGCACTTCCATTGTTTCACACTTTCACGTGCAAATTCACACACTCCTGGAATGTCGCTCTGATCTACTGCTCCAGCTCCCAACTACTTGATATGATGTGGTTGACATGATGATGTGAAAAGCAGCCATGGCCATTCGTCCGCAAGTCGGAAATTTGCTACTACAGTAAATTTCCTTTGATAAGGCCAAAGATGTTTTATGAATTGATGAGTGTGGCGCATTTTTTGGATGAGTGCTGACAGTCACAATTTTGAGCACAGCTGCGCACCGGAGGCACGAGACAGGGCTGACCGCCATCGAGGCGATGATTCAATCTGATCCCACAACTCCCACTGTTTTTGACTACAACTGACTACGAGTGTTTGATGTTCAACCTGGCTGACGGGGAGAAAAACTAGGACAGACTTTCACAGTTTTTGAGCTAAATGACCAGCCAGAGTCGTTAAATGACCAGAGTCTGACAGGCAGTGATAGGTGAATTAGATTGAATTAGTCTGCACACTGTTCACTCAGTCGTATACGCCACGAGACAATTGGAACTATGACCGCGGATGGCACGACCGTCGAACTGATAGCAGGCACACCTGAGAAATCCTGAGAGTCCAGCACCATTCACCAACACTTTCAATCTATCAAGGGCGGGCTGCGTCAAACATCGTCAAACTGATTCGAAACCTATGACAACATCTTGGGGATGAGCAGCCATAAAGCACGCATAACTCCCAACATCTCCCAACTATATATATATATATAATATACAGATTTTGAATTTTTGATGCAAGAACCATCAGGTGTTACCAGATCCATATAATTAGTCCCATCTCAACCAATCATTATCAGTCATTGACTTGGCGCAGGTCCAGACAGGTCTATGCCGGGGGCTATCAGTCCTGGCGGTCCGACTGGAAGGCTGCCTGGCTACCCCTGGCTGATTGCGATTTTTCTTGGGGTTGGGTGCCATTGAACTATATTGAAAGGGACACAGCTTAAAAAAGTATCCACTCAGGGGATTCGTGATCCAGGCTTGACGGTATTTCCCTTGATGCCATTCATCAAAGAGCAGCATCAACCGATTTCTTTGGTGGGCTGTGCGCACGAGCTAAGCCTTGTTCGCTTGGATTGGCATATCCAAAATGCGCAAAATGTCCGAGAACAGGATGAAAGAGACTGGCACCAGTCTGATAGCCGATCTCGTCCGCCCCAAGCTTAGCTGGCGCTGTTCCGGATTGCATGACTTGGACATCATGTCATTTAATTAGTGTGCGCAGCTTTCTCGAATCACTGAAAAAAACCTTGACTGTGAAGCCTGGATTTCGGTCGAGCCTGGTGGCACTTTGCTGCCTGATCTTGGCCTAGGCAATTAAAATTTGCCGAGTTGTGACGGAACTTCACCTTCCATTCTTTTCTTTGAACGCTTCCATATTCATCATATTCAAAATCAACTTTGCAACATTTTCCGCCGTTCAATATTTGTGCACTCTGACATACTTTGACCGACCCTGCAAGTCTGGAAAGGGGGTCCTGCTCTCCACACCTTCCTCTTTGTTTTTTGGCTCGGAGCATCTGGCAAAGCCTCACCCGTGAGAGAGGTGCCAGTACCAGCTATACTATCATTGATTATATATTTGATTTATTTGGACAGAATTTCAACTCAAATTGAAACTGACTAGTAAAGGTGTGTTTGGATGTGTTTGGCACTCATGTATACTAAGTATCATTTAACATCATGTGATGCAAGACTTGCCCATGATGTCCCGTGATACTGAAGATTGGTTGCTATGTTGCACAGTGGTTTGATCATGTCTTCCACTGGGCACACCCCTTACAGGCACAAAATGGCCGTTGAGGAGGAGAAAGAGAAACCCGCGCTCTATGTGATTACTAAGCCAATCAAAGCAGAACCATGCTGGCAAAAGGATGGGGCTGGAACTGCAGAATAATTAAAAATTGAATCATGATTTGGGTTGGCATGAGCTGGAAAGCTCATTGAGCTACTAAAGTCGTGAGGGGCATGAAACGACTTGCAGGAACGGGATTTCTCTCAGTTTGGGTCCAGGTTGAACCACTGGAGTTGCTGAAGCTCCTTAGTTTGCCCGCTAGCCATTTGCCTAAGGAAAAGTGGAAAGAAAGGAGAGAAAAGCGCAAGCTGAAGAAGCAGGAGGCAAAAGAGGCCGGCTTTCTCTTCGGAAATGTATGAAACTGTTGCATTGGAGTTGACGGTGCCATGACATGTGATGACTATTGGGTAGGGAATCCGTTATCAGGCTGCAAGGGCACAAAGAAGAGAAAAAGGATTGCCCAGCAGCGAGTCAGAAGATGATGGCGAGGCTATCATGGACGATGGGAAGGCAGGATGTCATGGAAGATTGGATGTTGCTTGGGGGACAAAGTGTGAAGGGCCCGGCAGTAGCTTCGTGCTGCCAGGACTACCAGCCTCCTGAGCCCGTGAAAGAAGAGCCGGCGAAGAAAGGAAAGAAACGGAAAAAGAAGGCGCGAAGTCACCAGTTTCTTTGGGATGGGCTTGGACACACTTTACTCCAAAGAGAGTATATATCACATGTCATTACATATATAATATACATATATACATATACATATATAATATACATATACATATATATAATATATTATAGATACATTTATTATATATATATGTGTGTGTGTCAACTTAGGCACTCTTTCAACAGATGTTGCAAGCCTTGGCTCCGGCAGGGAAAGAACGATGAGGATGTAGCCCCAGCAGAAGCTGACCAAAAGGCTGAAGAACAAGAACCACCCAAGAAAAAAAGTAGCTTGGATGAATTACGTTGAACACATACATCTAAAGAACACATTGTACGGGTATATGTATATGTATATATATATATATAAAAGCACGTATGTATGTTATGTTATGTTATGTTATGTTATGTTAATGGAATGGAATGGTATGGTATGGCATGTATGTGGGTGTGTGTGTGTGTGCGTTTGTGCTTTATATTTGGAGATAAGGGGAGAGAGATAGAAAGAGAGAGAGAGAGAGAGAGCGAGGGGCCATAGCAAAGTTCTTTGATCCTGGTGAAACTCCGTCCCTGGCTGTTGATTCCACCTCAAGGCAAAAAGAAAAAGAAGGCCTCGAAGGCCCAAAATGAAGAACCTGCTCAGTCTGAAGAGAGTGACAATGCAGAAGACGAGGTTGAGGCTGAAAAGCCAAAGGAGAAACCATGAGACCTGGAAAGCGCTGTCCATTTCACATCCCTTAGACTCTCTCACAATCTTAGCGTTTCCCTGTTTATCATCGAGTCCCGAATGCCAAACATTTCTGCTGGTTCCCAGCTGCCTTTGGTGAGGAGGAAGGTCCGTCTGGACAAGAGTTGCATGACATGCAGCTGCTGGGAATTAATCATGGTGAAATCATGATATCGTGGTGGGTATGAGGGGCCAGTGTACTTTGTTATACTGAGGCTTTATTATATTTTGCTATCTTAATGGAAATACATCTTTGATCATCTTATATATATATATATATATCCTTTGGTATCCTGCGCAGTGAAGGGTCCGCATTTCTTTGGGAGATGTTGAACAGTTTACGCTTAGTAAACATTGCGGTGGTTTATGGGTATACCCAGCCAGTCTGAGGGTTTCTTCATGGGCCTTCAAGCCCTGCGCCTCAGGAAATCAATTCATCATGCTGGTTTCTTTAGTGAGAGCCGCTTTGACGCGCTGGAAATCTGCGATCCTTTGAAGAAGGCCCTGACAAAGGGTGAACGACATGCTTGGAATTTGGATGCTTCGGGTTTCCATGTTTTTTTTTTGATTAATTGATTCTTGGATATTCCTGTGATTCCTAGTGACCAGTCCTTCTTTCTGACCATGGGCATTCAGCCTTGAGAGGCATTGAAAGAAGCCAAGTTCGAGATCATGACAGAAATCCAGGCGAAGTCGATTCCACACCTTCTCAACGGCAAGGATGCCACTCGTCTTGGAACACATGTGCCCAGAAGATCTGATTTTTAGTTCGCTCACCTGCAGCTACTGGAGCATCTACTGTAGAAAACAGATGGGGGTTCCGGAGCTGGGGGACCCCCAAACCATTTGGTTTCGATGATAACTTGCGGGCCCACCATTTTAAAGAACGCCCCATAATATACCATGAAACCCAATCATTGGCGAGCCATCCCTGGCCTAAGCCCAAGGTTCTGGCGGCCGCAAAGACCGGCAGTGGGAAGACCTTGGCATTTCTGGTTCCGGCATGCGACTTGTTATACAACGTGAAGTTCCTGCCCAGCACCTTGGCAGGCAAAGGATGGCAAAGGATGGCAAAGGATGGCAATGGCATGGCTTCTCAGGGAAGATGCTAAAGCTATTCAAACATCCAAAGATTATATTTAGATCTAAGCAGTCTAAGCAGGAGGTTGCGATGGATCATTCATTATCAACTTTTGTCTTTAATAACCGGATTAGGCAAGAGCTATGCCACTTGCTCCCAGATTTTCATATGGGACTTTTTTCTCAGGAAATGGTGCTGGTGTGATCGCCATCTCTCCCACCAGGGAGCTGGCACAGCAGATTTATGATGTCCTTCGAAACATCTCCAAATACATGTCCCAGTCCATCGCAGTGGTGGTGGGTGGCATGAACCGTAAGCCGGAGGCCGAGAAGCTGTCCAAGGGGATCAACATTTTGGTGGCAACACCTGGACGGCTTTTGGATCACATGCAGAATACCAAGGGATTTATCTATCACAACTTGGTGAATTTGACCATCGACGAGGCAGATCGTATTTTGGAAGTGGGCTTTGAAGAGGAGACTTGGAGTTGTTGAGTCGATGATTTTGTATTTTGCCACTGGGTGATGCACCATGTGGGAACTAGTTCAGACTAGTACAGTATCCCTACTACAGTGGTTTGGAGGGTTATGGCTCAGGAGGGTTGAAACTTAAGACACAACAGAATAACAGAACACACATGCCGCCGTCCAGTGGTTCAAGAAGGAAAGGCTGTAATTTCTTGGATCATCTTGGATCCCCCTTGGGTCGCAACTCCCAGGAGATGAACATGATCATCAAACTCCTGCCCAAAAAGCGACAAACCTCACTGTTCTCAGCCACCCAAACTCGAAAGGTGGCCGACTTGGCCCGCTTGTCACTGAACAAACCCGTTTTTGTGGAGGTGAAGACAAAGGACAACGTCTCGACAGTGGCTGGCTTGACGCAGGGATATGTGGTTTGCCCGGCGGAAAGCAGGTTTTTGCTCTTGTTCACTTTCTTGAAGAGGAACAAGGACAAGAAAGTCATGGTGTTCATGTCTGCTTGCAATGCAGTCAAGCGTTTTGGCAGCACACTGGGTGGTATGAAGTTTCCATAAGTTTCCCCAAATGGTAGTAGTTTACTATTACTTTTATTGGGTTCACTGTTGAGTTTATACCACGTTGCACCAGTGGTTCTCTTCCATCCATATGAATTGCTGAGGTTCCATGATGAGCTGCTGAACTACATTGATGTTCCGGTGAACTGCATTCATGGCCACAAAAAGCAGCAGGCCAGAACTTCCACGTGCCCTGCTTGCGGAGGTTTCAGATTGCTGCTGTGGTTTCACTGTGAGGTTTCACTGTGAGGGAATGGGGCAGAATGGGGATAATGGGGCTTAAAATCAGCAGCATCCGCATCCTCAGCATCATGGGGTGTTTTCATGCCAAGCTCCCTGCCAAGCTTTCGTCCCTTACCCTTGGGCCTCAAATAGATTCAGGGTTGCCACATGTTGCGGCACATCCTGCCGAGGTATTATCAGTTCTGCAGCGCAGACAAGGGGATTCTCCTTTGCACTGATGTGGCGGCTCGTGGCCTCGACATTCCCAAAGTGGATTGGATTGTGCAGTGACACGGCTGCAGCCATGATAGGTGGCTGATCCCATTATCTCTCAACCATCCAAGGTGGTACAGGATTTCTTCCATCCACAGTCTCATGTATTGCTTTGTCATCTGCAAGATTGGATTGGCATGGGGGAGAGATCCCTGCTGCTGACATTTCGAGGCTGAAGCACCAGACTGATACAGACACCTTAAGTCTTAAACTGATCCAGATGTGTTGCTCCGAAGGTACGATCCGCCGGATGAACCCAAGGAGAGCTTTAAAGCTTGTCACACTTGAAAGGCTGCTACTGCGATCTACTGCGGTTCAAACCACCAAAACCCTGCGAGGAGTACATCCATCGAGTAGGCCGTACAGCCAGAGGTGCCAGCGGAAAAGGAAAAGCATTGCTTTTCTTGATGCCTGAGGAGATGGCTTGTTCAATGGCATGGCATCTGTTTCCAAACCTGATACATGCATGCATATATGTAACCAAATTGTTAGGAACGACGTGCTATTTTGCAGATACATAAATTTCGCCAAAATATCTTTCTGATGCCAGCAAACATCAGCAGACTAGAATATCAATTGACATGTTGCAGGTCATTTATCCAGTCTTTCCACTGGAAGCTGTTGAAGCTCACCGGTCTTTTGACTTCCCTGTAGGAGCTCGGGTTCCTGCACTACTTGCGGCGGGCTGGCGTTCCTGTGTCAGAGTACAGCTTTCCACCCAACAAGATCGTGACTAGCTGGCAGTTTGGGCTGCCAAGAAACTCCACCAGGGATCTTCCAATAAACTTATCATCAGTGAATGATGTGGAGAACATGGCTAATTAAACATGATAAGCAATGTGAGATTCTCAGGCACAGGTACTGAGGTCAGTCAGCCATAACATGTCATTCCGGACTCATTTGCCACAGGTGTGAATGACCTTGCCCTGTGGCTCAGGGATCC
>Ga0126342_10012042_pt1 | contig 15442 bp, 11 predicted proteins | sample Cyp1metagenome_FD_92528 | JGI IMG/M metagenome (GOLD analysis project Ga0126342, IMG submission 92528) | Coral microbial communities from Lord Howe Island, Old Settlement Bay, Australia - Cyphastrea 1 metagenome | ecosystem: Host-associated > Invertebrates > Cnidaria > Coral ...
CTGGTAGGTAAGTAGATAGTCAGAGAAAGAGAGAGAAAGAGAGGAGACCTCAAGCACCTTTCGGTCCATCAGTGGATTCGCTCTGCCATCCCTGATTCACAACAGCCAATGTCTCCTATAGGTATCCTATTTTTGAAACTTCCGCCACCGCCTTGTGCGGTACTACTGGTAAATTATGATTAACCGAACCTTCAATACTTTGGGAGTCCACCTACGAACATGGTGATAGAATCGTGATCGTGATATACTGGGACATACAACCAACAATCTGATGTTTTGGGTGTGTCTGAGAATGGTGATATGTATGTAATTTCAACAGGGAAAATGATGATTAACCAGTGGTCTCATGGTACCCTATTTTCAGATAAACCCATCTGAAAATCTGAGATATTCCGAAATCCATCGGCTTAAACATGTGTTTCCCTATGTTGCCCTCATGTTCATGTTATTCCTGCCAAACTTGCGATAACACGGGGTATACTGGTCGGGAAGCGACAAATCAAACATTCAGATTGGTTGATTGTTTCGCTTGAAACTACTCTGACCTAAAGCCAATTGACGCTATCACACCCATTCAACTCCTCACTTGAACTAAGAAACACGCATTCCATAGACGCATAGCTCCTTGTTTTTGCTAAGTATTTTTGTTTATTTCCCGGGAGAATATGCTCAGAATTTTGGCATCCAAGCGCACATAGTGGACAAAATGCCAAGAGTGGTGCAATTATGTATGTCCTTTTGAGCAAAATACGCTCAAAAAGGCAGACATGTGAGAAATAAAATGAAATAAACGTAGATGTGTGACTTGTTTGAGGGTGCAGGACATGATTAATTCATTTGAATAAGCACCAAAAACGGCTTTCAACTCCCATGCACTTTGCCAGTTGCACGCAGGTTGGACCAGGGAGAGGAGAAGGCGGAGTTGGGAGATTGACCAAGTTTCTCCAAAATGTCCTATTAACATAACCATAGTTATGATTGCCATGATTGCCATGATTGCCATAGTTCTTGGAGCTCTTTGCACTTAGCTATCTACTGGTGGCCCGACCTTGTATATATATATATAGGATTCCGGAATTTCAAGAACAAGCCTGGATTCCCAAATGGCAATTTACATCATATGTGTTGGTCCCAAAATGGTGGATTTACAGCCGTTTCACAGTTTCACATAGCTTTTTTTTGGAAACACAATTGGACACGATGGTTTTTGTTGGACATGGACAGACAACTCCATGTAAGGAGATGGGTCCATTGCCAACCCAGGGGCTCATTTGTTGGTGGTTCCATGGTTCCATGTTGCTGCAACCTCAGGGAGTAAGTGACAAAACCAACATGAACCAAGAAGATTCGGGCTCAACATATAGCAACAAGTGTTTGGGGATGGACAGCCATTGCTTTACCTACCATATTGCCAATGGTGGAATAAACTCCAAACAAACGAGTTTTCACCAAGGACAACCGTCCCATAGATGGAACAAGAGAACATGTGTTTGTTTCTTTTAAGAAAATAGTGCCGAGAAAAAACAACTGGCCCACAAAAAAGGGGTGTGCCCACCTGAGCTTCTGACGAGACCTTCAGGTCTTGGATCTCCAACATCAAGAGCCTGAGCCTCAGGGAAAGCCACCATGGCATGTCATTGCTTAGATTTGGTGAAACGTGCGTTTTGATCAAGATGTGGCCATCTCGGTTTTATTGGCAATTATTTTATAGGGGGCCAGTTCATGGTGTTGCTTTCAGGTGGGTTGTTTGTTTGTGGTCACTTTGTGTAGGACTCGGAAGATACTGGAAGTCTTTGATCCCGACCAGATCCTCAGCCCAAGAAATCGGAGAGATCCGGCGGCCATTAGGTCAGAGTTGGCGAAGAGGAAGGATCAACTACAAGAGGAATGTGCTCAGATGAGGCGGGATTTGCAGGCAGTTGGTGGGTTAATGCTTGTGATTGCAGGCAATCTGAATCCCCGAATCATTGGTCCTCCATAACTCCAAGATGGGAACGGGTCAAAACCTCTAGGACCAGATTTTGGGGCTATGAGTCTGTGATGTTTGATGATGTTTGTCGAGTAAGGGCAGTAAGGGCCAAATTTGGGTACCACAACAATTGGATGATACCAAGCATCGACTAAGAAAATGGGGTCTTCTGGGTCTTACAAGGTAGTTTTTCTTTAAACCCCAATTATATGTGTATATATATATATATTATTATACATGTATGTGATATTTATCAACCATAAACACTAGAATTCAGCTAGTTCTGTTTACCACCTTAGCCATCGACCCGGCCCACCTTGTTACTGCGGCCCCAGGCTGCCCCAGCCACAGGCCCAAGGTGCAACACGCGGAAGCTGCGGCGCAGCAGGCCGAACAGCAGGCGGTGAAGTGCCTCCGCAACGCGGCGGCACGTTTTTTTTTTGGTGACCATGTTCACCCCGGTAATTTTCATGGTAATTCATGATGGTCATTAATGGCAATAACATGGATAAAGGTGAAAGTTAACTAAGGTAAACCCAAGAATGTGGTAGAGCAAATGATTGTTTTCTGTTATTGAGTTGACAATGTGGTAATCCAACGGTAGACCTTTTTCACCTATATAGAATAGTTGTAATATGTTGTAATGTTCATGGTACTTAAGTAACTAGTAATGGTCAAATTCAGATTTAAACAACCAACAATATGTCTGTGATATAAAAAGCTAGTCTGGTAGACTCATTGCCAAAAAACAATCCAGAATAGAGGTTTATGAAAATGGGTGTACCTCTATTTAGGATGATGCAGCAATTCACAAAGATAATCGAAGTCAAGAGAGTATATGAACAATCTCCGATTTGGGTGAAGTATATCTAGATCCTTGTAGATTCTATATAGATCCTTCTTCAATATCTTCCCGTTCCTGTTGGATGTCTCCCGCCACCAAGTAGCTTACCGGAAGATCAAAGTTCACCCATGACATCCGATGCCAAGGTGAAGTGGGTCATGCCCAGCAGCAGCTTCTGGTGGTCCAAGCCCCAGTTTGTGCTACGAAGTGGTACAAATATGTGGGATCCAGAATTAATGGTACATCATGGTACTGTACTTGGATATGCATCCCAGGAGTCGTAACTAGTTTTTTAGCCCTGTATAGCGCAATTGTTAGCAACATTCATATATATATATATTTATATATATATATATATATGTGTATCAGGAGATCATATGATATGATATAGTGATATTTACTAACTGGGATGCGCCTTCAAGCAAATACTACATAAACGCCCCCCCAAGACTTAAGTTGTTTTCTGTTGCCCCATCTAGCTAATTCGATATACCGACCATAAATTCTCCATAGACTGAGACTAGTTATATATAAACCAACTTACGTATCAAAGGGGGCCTCTCCAGTTATTAATGTGGTCAGTGATGAACTGGAATCTCTCTGGTTTCATCCCCTCATTATAAACCATCCCCGATTACACATCAGGTTCACCTATTCTGCTCATGGTTTGGGGGTGGTACCAGGGTGTAAACGAGCCCAAAAATTGTTTTTTTCATGTATGAGTTTTCCTTCCGCCATCGTGATGCATCACGATGTTTCAGGCCAAGCAAGCGGCCTTGCAGCTGCAGAAGCAAGATAGCTCCAAGGCACTGTCGATCTATGTCGATAGCTCCAATGATTTGCTGAAGGATCGATCACCCACCTGGTGATTTTCATCGTCAGGTTATCAACCGCAGTTTCGTGGGATGATCCTCCCAGTATCCACATCCCAAGGGGGAGCCAAACAGTTCAGATGTGCCATCCACGGCAGGATCTAACAGCCTTGCAGCAGGCTGCTGAGGCGGGGAAGTAAGGGAACAAGCCAAGCAATTTGGATGCTAAAATCCACGGGTTGATGGGGGCTTACCAATATCAATGATGGAATTCAATCGCCAATTTTTATCAATAAGCAACCATCATTTCCCAATGATATCCCAACTTGTTGAAGTAGTTAAAGTATGTTAAAACCCATTTACCCTCCGGTGTCATCAAACGTGGCTTCTGGAAAATCCACCATTTAGTTCAATGATTTTCCGAGCTAAAAACCTCCAATTGGTTCGGGGATTTCCCACAAGCAAAGGTTAGTAGCATACGCAACATTAGTTCCGGTGACAAAGGTAGAAGTAAAGTTCCATAGCATAGCATTACTTCTGGTGGCAAGCGTAGAAGCAAAGATAAATAGCATGGCATCACTACTGGTGACAAGGGTAGAAGCAAAGATAAATAGCATGGCAGCATGGCATCACTTTTGGTGGCAAATGTAGAAGCAAAGTTCAATAGCATGGCATCACTACACCCGACAAAGGTAGAAGCAAAGATAAATAGCATGGCATCACTACTGGTGGCAAATGTAGAAGCAAAGTTCAATAGCATGGCATCACTACTGGTGACAAAGGTAGAAGCAAAAGTCAATAACGTAGCATCACTTCTGATGGCAAGTGTAGAAGCAAAAGTCAATAACGTAGCATCACTTCTGATGGCAAGTATAGAAGCAAAAGTCAATAACGTAGCATCACTTCTGATGGCAAGTGCAGAAGCAAAAGTCAATAACGTAGCATCACTTCTGATGGCAAGTGAAAAAGCAAAGACCAATAGTGTAGGATCATTTCTGGTGGCGAGTGCAGAAGCAAAGTTCAATAGCATGGCATCACTTCTGGTGGCAAATGTAGAAGCAAAGTTCAATAGCATGGCATCACTACTGGTGACAAAGGTAGAAGCAAAGCTCAATAGCGTGGCATCACTCATGATGGCAAGTGTAGAAGCAAAAACTCTAGCTATGTTTCCGGCCTGAATCGCGTCGCTGCTGATGGTGATATGTACCCTTGGCTCTTGACCGCGCAGTTCAGTACAACCAAATCGGGTCCGGTAACAGCGCCGGTACCGCAAACATGGACATTTATCCAGCAACAATGGGCAGTTGCCAACTGAAGTCACCAAGTTTCCATCCCCTTGAACCCCAATAAGTTGTGTCCACGAAGTCCCATCGTTCCCATCGTTTTCATTTTCGTCACTAGACCCTGCCAACGAAAGTTGCAGGCGGAGCAGCAAGCGTGTTTGGAGTTGGAGCAGGAGGAACAGAGATTGAAGCAGGTCAACCTGGATGGGTACTACTGGGTTCATACTGACCAAGCGATAGAGCCTGTTTTTTTCGGAAGACTACTTACCTCAAATTGAAGCAGCGTTTAAAAAAGGGGGGGTCCGCCAGTCCCACATTTCAAGAAAGACCCATATACATTCCAGTAGCATGAGGATTACTGTACAATCAGGTTTTGTTGTTATGTTTGTGTTTTCTCCTTCAAGGAATGGTTTTCCCTGCCATCATCATTCATCAAGCCTTCTCACTCCATTTTCCAGAGGATTCAGCTGCCATCAGTTGAGGATTCATCCCAGCAAAGCAATTTGCACGTCCGCCAGGCGTGTAACTGAAATTTAGTAAGGGTAACTCCAAGTACAAGTGGGTGTGTCTGAAGCAAAAAATATCAGTTAGATTATGATTATGTTAGAATATGTTAGATTTAAATGAAAACAAAGGATAAATCAACCATATTCAACCATAAAATTTGGAGGCATCTTATTTTCAGACAATCCCACCAACTCACGTCAGGTGGACGAGGAGATGCATCGACGATTGAAGGCACTTTCCGGTCACCGGTGGGGATGTTGCAACGTTGGTTGGTGCAAAGAAGTACAACAACTATGGTTGTGGCAATTATAACATATTATAACTATAGTTGATGGGGAATATAACTATATAAGTCAACCTCTAAGTTTGGGGACCCCAGCTTGTATGGGGCACAGAAATGATGATTTCAGAACCCGCAAAAATGGAGATGTAACAACCAACACAGGGAACTCACAACAGAAAGTTGCTCGAGCAGAATTGGTTGAAGGGAAAATCTGCAGGAAACCATGGAAACCCCGATCAATTTGGGGGTAAACAATTGTTTCCTGTAGGTTTTTCCCTAAAAGCCTTGAATTCCTTCCTATTCAAATGACCATTTGCCGGAAGATGATGGGCATATGGTGGGGATAGAATGGGGACAATACATACTTGGGTTTGTTTTCAAACAGTGTATTCCCCAAAATGCCAACTTTGATGGGGCAAATGATAGAGCACTGGATTTTGCACAATATATGTATATATATATACATATTATATATATAAGTAACCGACAAAATGATTGTAATACTAATTTAGTTTTGCTTCGCCTTGGCCTTTCCGAGATTGCACATAACCTTCATAACCGATAGCGGGACGACCCTATACCGATACCCCACTTGTGAGGAGTACTGAAATCCTCACAACCAATAGGGGACGACCCTAATTTGTGCATGGCATTAAACTTAATATATAATGTTGTCCGCTTTTATATGTATATATCTGTATATATATATATATATTTTATATGATATGATATTATATTATATTATGTTATATTATATTATATTAAATATTTTTTTTGTATTAATAATGTTATAATATTTATAATTATACTATTTAAATAATGTAATTATATTATAATATATTAAACTATATTATATTATATTATATGATATTATATTATTTTATATTAAATAATTTTATTATATTAATAATTTTAATATTTTAATAATTATATTTTATTAATAATGTAATTATATTATAATATATTATATTATATTGTATTGTATTATATTATATTTTATTAAATAATTTCATTATATTAATTATTTTCTTCTATTAATGATATATTATATTAATAATGTAATTATATAATATTATATTATATTATATTATTTTATATTATATTATATTATTTTATTTTATATTAAATAATTTTATTATATTAAAAATTATATTATATTAATAATTATATTTTTTTCAATAATGTAATGATATTATCATATATTCTATTATATTAAATAATTTTATTTTATTAAGTAATTTTATTATATTAATAATTTTATTTCATTAATAATTATATTATATTAATAATGTAATTATATTATATTATATTATATACATTTTTTGACAAACCTACTTGCATCACCACGATCGCTGCCATGGACCCCTCAAGGCCTGAGGGCCTAGCCCTTCAGGTGGAGGAGGAGGCGTCCCGGAAACAGATGGAGGAGCATTTGGCACACTGCAGCCGGGGGCGGCAGTTCAAGGACCATGGCACCGAACTATGGGAAATTGTCATTGAACTTGTATTCTCATTGAACTTGTCATTTTTGCCCATTCAAACTGTAAAAACCTTGCGGTAGATTTACAATGTTTGGACCCTCAATATGACATGATCACCATGTTTTGTATTAAGACTCAAATCAAACCTATTCATAAATTTCATGCTGAAACTGGCTGAAACCATCGTTTTTTGGAGATTTGATAGGAACATCAATGAACATCTTTTATCATTCCTTCTCCTTAACATGAAATACCCTCAATCAAAGCCCTGGTGCAATGTACTGGCTCTATTTCTTTTGATCATTTGGGGGGGCTCAGTAATGGGCCCGTGTCATCCCCATTTAATACTCATACCATAGTTTGTAATTCATATCCAGCTTTGTTGGTTTATTACATATATATACTGTATATATATATATCATATACCCACCATAAACTCAAGGGGTGTTCCACCTCTTACAGGTATATGATAGCCACAAGGAGGAGAACACATATATTTATGCATCTTTACTTACCAAATCCACGCCTCTCACACCTGAGGTGTTGGGAACATTCATTTAAATGTAGTTACTGTAACAAAGCTAAGAAACTAAAACCATCAAGATCCATTTGTCTGAAGGTTAAATCATGTGATACCACCATTTTCCGCTAGTTTTGGATGCTTATAAAATCAATGTTGAATATGGTTGTCCAAACACATGTGCTGTTTCCCAATTTTATATCTCCAGTTATACCCTCTGGTGATTGAGCATAGCAATGGAACATGGCCCACTGATGAGTCATGATTTACCTTTTCGGAGAATTGTGATTTTCCAGTTCACGAGGTTAAATAAGCAGAGGGATGGTATGATTCGTCCATGAAATCTCTACTGAGGTCAGCTGGATAAAGACCTCGCAGCTGCTGAAGCTGACAGGTGCGATGTTGGTCGACAAGACGAGTCCTGGAAGTGGACTTTGGATGTTGTACAGCAATGATCAGCAATGCACTGATTTGAAATGATATATCATGATAATGAGACAATACATGACATTATAATATATATATATATATATTAATGTTCTATGTAACTATGGAATTTGTCGGTGCGTTTGTGATTTATAAGATGACATATATATACACATTGACTCTTCTTATACGTCAGATCCTTGGATCTTCAAGTATTCCATTGAGTGAAGGTACCATGATGCGCAAACCCTCAGTTTGGGGGACAGGGGTGCTCCAACCTACTGTAGGTAAATGATTTGCACAAGAGGGAACCATAGGTAATTCCGCCCCTTTACTGATTTTATTTTTGATTTAGTTTGCAAATTTACACTCAGTATCAGGATTGCTGGAAGCAAGCCGGTTGGAAAATACAACTCCATCAAATGATTCAAAGGAATTGGTATGGCTTCAATGGAATGTAACCCCCACACATCCGAGATGCCACCAGTCACGGGTAATTAGCTATATAGAAGTTCGTTGACCTCATGTGGCTGTTGCGCCGAGTGAGTGACCCAAAACAATTTATATGGCTTCATACTCAAAATATAGCACCCCGTCGGCAATGTAGACTTCTCCCATTTATCAGAATTTCCCTTCATTTCAATGTGGTTTCCCTTCAAACTGTTTGTTTCCGATTGCCACGTTTGATTATTTCAATTCGTCCAACTTATACAATCATAATATCTTCACTAGATTATTGTGGGTAGATATACTTCAATCCATCATGATACCAGAAGGCACCCCGATTATAAGTCGGTTTGCAGCTCCATCTAACTCCATCTAACTCCATCTAACTCCATCCAACTCCATCTAACTATACTATGGATGATACAATGTATCCACCATAAACCCAACACTCCCAGGAAGATAAACGAACTGAAGCCTATCGAACTGGGACCTCACATTGCCGTTACTTAACAAGTCCCGTTCGCCATTGCGGCAAAAAAGTCACCTCGTTTTTAGGCCTTGGGAGAAGTTTCATCGCACCAAGGCAGGCTGTGTGGTTTGGAAATTGATGGCTTTCCATGGAAATAGATGTTTCGGAACAAAGTCCAATTCCGTGGGATCTAAACCCAAAGTCATTCAATGGAAGCCCATATATCATATAACCCAATATAATTGTCTCATTTAATGGATGAACCAAATTTGCTTGGATGTCCATGTTTCACCGTTTCAAGGGATGGTTTGTTTTGTAATCTCTCTACTCCAGGAAGGTGACAGCTGCCTTGGGTACCTGCAGTTGATCAGCGAGACTTTATGGGTGATCCTTTTGGAATCACTGCCAAAATGGTGTTTTTGATGCAACGTGTTGCCATAGCCATGTTTACATGTGGCGGTTGACACAGATGAAACCAACACCCTGATTGTTTTTGCCATGGCTTTTGCCTCAACAGAATAAGGAGACAACAAACGGCAAATCAAGGCTGACGCTTTATATATTTGTTCATTTCTCCATCTACAGATTTCATTCAGACATTCGTTTTTACATTGGTTGATATGTGTTGATAATGATAATTTTTAAGTTGACAATTATTGCAGTGGTACTTGCTTGGTTAGTGCTTCAAACTGATTGTCTGACTACCGTAATCTTATTAATTCCCGATTGTTCATATTTTATTTTCACGGATTACAACTCACTAATACTCACTATATATTTGAGAATTCATCCAGAACAGTTGGTTCAAATTTTAGTAGGTGGATTAACCATAGGCTTCCCTTGGCATTTCTCATCGCAATGTTGCGCCCCTGGCTCCGACACCTGCAGCGCCCGCTGGCGGCTTTTCCGAAGCGATGGATCGGTGTACAGACGCCGCTCTGGAGGGAACGACAACAGGCCATCGCACGCTCCAAGGCGTTGCAACCGCCGCCGCCGTTTTTGGGAGGCTGGGGACTGGGACTTTTTTTTTCGGCAAGCTGAGACAGGCTGAGGGTCAGCTGGTCAGCTGTTTGCAGGTACCTGGGATGATTAATATGGGGATGGGTCAAAACCCTGGTACCTAGTGAACCCCAAAATAGCTAGTAAATGGATGTTCATCCCACTAAAAATGTATCTATATATAGGTATTGATCCATACCCATATGATGAAACATGATGAAAGCCAATTCACGAATCATTTTGGGGCTTGAAAGCCACCAGCCAAACCATGTGTGCAATGAGCACAGCCAACTACATGTTCTCATGTTTTAAACTGAGATTGTTGATTGATGTTGATTGCCATGTTAACTTACTCGAGGTTACCCTCCAGTAAACTAACATAGCTATGGAAAATCACCATGTGTAATAGGTAAATCAACTATCAATAACCCATGTTCCATAGCAATGTTAGTTTACCAGAGGGTAGGTCCGACCGGAGGTCCTGTGTCAGGAATCCTTCCCAAAAATCCTTCCCAGGAGACCCCGGATCTGTGGCTTCGTCCTCGAGTGCCACAGAACTGCTGCAGAGTGCGTACAACGCCGCGGAAGAAGACCAAGAGTTCGAGTGTTCATGCAGCCTGGCTGGGAATGGCTGGGAATGGCTAGTGGAAAGAGCAGGACAAGGGAGGACTTGGATAGACTTGGATAGACTTGGATCCTAGCTTGGGCTTAGGGGGTGCGGGCAGTTGGGGTTACTATCGGTATAACCATGGTGAAATAAAACCCTATGAGTTGGAATATCACTTCCATAACTATGGTAGAGTATGGTTGTGAATGGTTATGTATCCACTTACAACTGGAAAGGCACTTCCAAGTACTTGGGATAAACGTCATATTTCTCAGCTGGATTGAAACCACCAACTAGATGATTCATGGTATTATTCCCCTGCTCCTTGGTCATATCATATTCAAACACCCATATCATTTCTCCATTCCTATGGATTGAAAACTCCAAGCACGTAGTCTTAAAAGCGGTGTTTCTCCAAATCCCCAAGCGTTTCTTGCTCCCACTCCAACTTCCCCATTTTATTTGGGCCTATTTGATGTAGCCAAAAAAATCTACTTTCCACCCAGGTTTCGCAGAAAATTTGCAGTTTGGATTGCCAGGTTTTGTTTGGACTCTGAAGTCTCGCCCGCGATCGGCAGAAATTCGAAAGGCCATTGATTCCTCAGTGGATGAGTCTGGACGATCTCTTTTGCAGGTGCCACGGCTGCCACGGGGGTGGACCTTGGAATGCTGGGACAACCCCAAAAAAAGGTAGAGAAGTAGAATCAGTAAATAATAATAAAATCCTGCAAAAAATGTGATCAATGACTTTTTGATCTTTTTTGTGGTGTTACTATAACTGGGTCTTGGTTTACCACTTGATTTTAGTAACAGCAAACCTGGTGATGTAGCAATATACATGGGTAATTGTACAACTAGTCAGTAGGGGCCCATAGTTGAAGGATTGCATGAGCTTTGCCACCGAAACAATCCTTCAGTCCGGCAATCCACTGCAACCAACTTACAGTTATGGACAATCCGCCATTTGAAGATGAACATTTTCCACAAGGACCCCCTGGATTATCCTGGATTTCCATAGCCATGTTTGATTCCCAGAGGGCAGTTGTTTCTTTTATTTTCTGAGAAAGGTTGCAAACCTTCCCACTGAAGAGTGCCAGATCCGGGTGAATTCCTTGTACATGCTCAGTTGAAAGTTTCATCGGAGCCGATTGCCTGTCAGTTTTTCATATACATGTTTTTTTGCTTAATTACAGTTGTTTCACTTTGAATGTTGCCTACGATCCATGGTGCCCATGTTGCCTTGTGCATCATCACCTTGCCATGTGTCACGGACTATCCTTGCCTTGTCGCTACAGGTCCTGTCTGGAAAAGGATTGGTGAGGCCCATGACATATCTCCTGGACATGCAAGCCAACGTGGCACGCAGAGATTCCAGTGGTGGCCCGGTCATCGTTCAAGGTAGTGGTGGTGGTGACCTCACCATGACCTCGTAGATTTCTGATGGTTAATACTAAGGGGAATCAGCGGGGAATGGAATGGGAATTTATGATATTTATGGATATATATATATATATATAGTTATGTAATATATATATATATATATATATATCTATTTATGTATACAGTATATGTATTTATTTATCTTTATCTATTTATGCCAAGTGGTTTGGGAAGGATCAATCAACAAGTTACAGTAGCTCTGCGTCTTACTTGGTGATTTGGAAATGATTGGGACTTGGCCAGATCTAGAGTCTTCCAGTGGAGCCACCACTGGTTTCCCAAGGGTTTTCAAATACAAATTACTGTACAATCAATTATTGTTTTACTGGTCTTGACAGGGATGGGGAGCCTCTATACATGGAACTAAAACTGCTTTGAATCGCGGTTCCAAACATGATTTGCAATTGTTTGAAGCATTCCAAGATCATATGGAAGTATGAAATATCAATCTGTTTCCCACCTCTTTGAGAGGACACTCCCAACATGTTGTGCCTGGGCTTCTTTGGCGGCCTTTCCGACTGTTGGTTTATTTCACTGTGTTTGCTATTCATGGTTTATGGTAGAGAAATGGAACCAGGTAGAAAGATGAGTGGACATAAACTGGCGGGCCCCACATTGTACAGTAAATACGTTGGTCTATGTTACCCCACTAGTTCGATACTAGTTAAAAGTTAAAACTGGTTCGAAATATGAACCACAATATAGGGGTTCCCTAAAATAGGGATACCCCCAAATCATCCAAAATTAGACCATATTTTGGTGTTGAAACCTATGGTTTTGGGATCCCCTGGCTTCTTGCGCATCGGCCACTGCTGTTTCAGGCTTCACCGCCTTGCACGCCACGGCCCAAAACGACCAGAGCGAAGCTGCCCTGCTGTTACTGTCCCGAGGACGGGCACCGACCAATGTGCGGAATGCCATGGGCACCTTGGACGGAGCTGGAAAACAGCAGTTGGACGGGGCCTTATTTGGAGACAAACCTTTGTTTGAGCAAAAAGTATGGGAAACTTAAATATATGTATTTTTGTATTGTAGAGAAGGTGCTCCTAAAAATGGTTTCTTTGAACCAAAGGAGCTCTGTTCTTGTGAAGGGTTCCCCTCCAGAGGCCAGGTAGGTATATCCTGGCACCACCAACCCAACAATGGGGCACAAAACGGAAGAATGACCGGGGTACAAAGGCTTCCTTTGGGAGGGTAGAACATGGTAGAACTTGCCTATCATGTTGGCATTCTGGTACAACAGCCACAACGGAAAGGCTGTCCGGTGAGTGGATGTGAGTGGCCTTTGCCAGGCTGCTGCTGTGGTCGGGTTTTGTTTTTTTTTAATTCCAAATTGCAGCCAGCACGTGCACTGATTGGGGTCCTTGATTTTTGGTGCACGCAGCTTTGACCAATCAAGTTGGGTATCCCTGCAGCATTCCCAGGTGACACCCCACTTCATTTGGCCATCGACAAAAACAGCCGTGCGATGGTGACTTGGCCAAGGGCTCAAAAGGTTCCACCCACATGTTCTCGGTATATTCGAATGAACCCCAGCGGCAGTATGTTCATTATTCCCACTGAGAATGTGCCAGAAGTATCAATTCACTATGTCCCAGCCAACCATGTTCTGGTTGGTGGTTTCAAACATTTTTTTTCCATAATATATGGGAATAATCCTTCCCAACTGACTTTCATATTCTTCAAGATGATTGAAACCACCAACCAGATGTTGATTCTTGGCACCGTGTTCTATTGATATTGATGTCTTGTAGATTTAAAGTGACCTCGGCAGAGAGATGCAGCTAGCCTTCACTCACGACACAAATAGCCCTGTGGACGGCGCCTTCAAGGGCCTTCAATCATTGAGATTGCACCTTACAAAACAGAAGAACTGTGTTGAATGGTGACATTTGAGAGTTACAGTGACATGTTACATCATGTTACAATTCCTGGCAGCAGCATTTTCAACAAGTTTCAACATGTTTTACCGCCCTGCTGCCAGGTGAAGATGCTCATGCGTTTCGGCGCGGATCCCAGCTGCCTGGACACGCGGCCTTGGAGCGATGCCGAAGCGCAGAAGTTGGTGGACTGGAGCAAGTCACCTGGCAGGTGAGCCTGGTTGGAATGGAGGATTCACCCAGAAAATGGAGGCAAGACATGCTTTTAGCCATGTTTTAGCCATGCTTTACAATGTTTTATGTATTTTACCAACATTGTCACATTGTGTTTTACATAGTTTTGTTGACACATGCGAGATGTTTACAGATTGTGTTCCCATGTTTTGCCAACAAGAAACGCCCGGCTGCCACGGGCGACTTGAGATGACTTGAGATGACTTGAGGCTACGAAGCGAAGGAACATGGGAATGACATCAACATGGGGAATGTAACCATTGGTTGGTGCTTTATGATGTGCTTTATCACCGTCAATGGGGTTCAATTTTGCCATCAGTCATAGGTCGATCATTTAACCAGCGAATTCTGATATTTCCACTTGACCAGCCTTGGTGTGGGAAATGGGCAGAAACCAAACCACGAAATCCTGGTTTTGTGACCTGGATTCTCGTCTATTTTGTTGGGACGCATTCAGTTGGGGACAAAAGACTTTGGATTCTACAAGTGCAAATGTCGGACGTTTTAAAGCAGTGTCGAATACTGAGAGTCAATAGTAAGCTGTTTGCAACAGTGGGTACTGCGCAAACTGAAGATTGACATGGGATAGCGGAGCATGTTTTTTTGAGTACATGGTTTGTGTTAGACGTATAGATGTGTACACCAAGACAACCCCCAAGGATTGTGCAAACCAAGTACAAAGTTTTGACATTTTATGACAATGCATTGCCTGGATTTGCTCATATTTGCTTGGATCACATTCGTGTTGCCGGAAACCTGAATCTACTGTTTGAACATAGCTGTGGAAAATGGAATATGTATAGATGATTTACCTTTTTAATCCTTTTTAAATATGTGATTTTCCATAGCAAATTGTTAAATTGCAAGAGCGTAGATTGGATGACCAAGTACTTGATGCCTGACCTTTTGTGTGTGTGTATACGTGTATGCCTGGAATCATGAATATGTGGCTTGTCAGTGATCACAGGTCGGTGAAACCCCCAATTCATAATCAGAAAAGTGTACGGTACTTAAAGACATAGCATAACACTATATATATATAATGCGTCCTACCTTAGGAAATTATTTTGAGGTGGGAGTAGGTTATGGAATAATTTTTATAAAATAATTTCCAATTGTTTAACATAAATTTTATGTTAACATCAGCGAACAAGAACCATAGCAAAATAATTTATGCACCCGTAACCCGATGATGGTGCAAAATAATTTTCCACCTACAGAGGTTGAAGCACCTTGAAATA
>Ga0126342_10012043_pt1 | contig 15442 bp, 15 predicted proteins | sample Cyp1metagenome_FD_92528 | JGI IMG/M metagenome (GOLD analysis project Ga0126342, IMG submission 92528) | Coral microbial communities from Lord Howe Island, Old Settlement Bay, Australia - Cyphastrea 1 metagenome | ecosystem: Host-associated > Invertebrates > Cnidaria > Coral ...
AGACTGTTCAAATAAACTATTGCAGAAAGGTATTGTGCGTGACTGCATAACCATGTGTTTTGACACCTGTACCATTAACATACGTGTGAGCATTCGGGTTCGTGGGCTTCATCTTGTTTTTTCGCCACGGAAACTGAGAAACAATGGACGTCCGTTCTTCGGGAAATGATGTACAAAAGTGCAGATTTTCTGTGAATTTCAGTGAACAAATATCGCCTGTCAACTGAACATCAAATCATCCCACTGATCGCCTCGATCTAAATCCCAGGCCCATCCCATTGAAGTTGTACGGATCCAATTCTGAGGGTCATCCAGCTGCCTCAAAGCCATACTGCTTGGTGGTTGAGCCCTACCCCTCTGAAAAATGATGGAGTGAGTTCGTCAGTTGGGATTTGATGAAATTCCGATTTTTTTTAATGGAAAGTCATTCAATTCCATGGTTCCAGTCACCACCAGCACAATATGTTCGGACTCATGATCTTTTTATTGCCCCTCTGCAGCTTCAATGTGCAACGGGAGGTTTCCCAAAGTGGGGGACTCCAAAATCATCCAACATTGGGTGATGATCAATGGGACAAGCAATGGTTTTGGGTACCCGGCCTGGTAAACGTTTACAGAAAGATCCACCATGCTATCAATGGGTAAATCCACTATAAATCACCATTTTCAATAGCAAACTGTTGGTTTACCAGAGGGTAGCCATATTTTTTTCGGATCCCTTCCCCATATTTTCGCGGCATCAGGAACTCATAGGAACTCCCATCTTTTCGGCTCCAAGAGCCTGGCTTCCGCCTTGGGCCCCGACTGTGAGTTCGACTAAGTCCCGAACATCCTGTGGGCTGTGTGCAGGGAGACTTGGAAAAAAGGGGCCATTTCCAAAATCTACTTGCTAGTTGGCTCTTCAGGCTGGTGATTTAGTGAACAGCAACGAACTGCATCACTATCATATATTATCATTCACTAACTACAAAAAACAGTTTCAACATGACTAGCCATTTGGTTACGTGGTATACCTACCCCTCTGAAAAAATATGAGTTCGTCAGTTGGGATGATGAAATTCCCAATATGATGGGAAAGTCATTCAAAATTCCATGGTTCCAGTAGTTCCAGTCACCACCAAGCAGCTAGCCATTTGGTTATCTCCAAACATGAATTCAAAATGAGGCTACAATGTGGGGCCCCCAAGATAGCTAAGTTGGTTTATAAGTGGCTTAACAATGGTTTATGGTAGATATAACTATAGTTCATGGGGATTATAATGGTTTATAAACCAACGTTCACATCACTGGGGGGCCCCATCCTGTATCCCCTCCTCCAACAGACCCCACTGCGAAGATCTGTGGAGTTCCCAGCCTCGCGGTAGAGGCCGAATTGCACCACTCGCATGTCCTGCTCTTGGAATTCGCGTTCCTGCCAGGGGATCCCAACACCTTGGTCACCTGAGGCTTAATGGAGCACGACATTTTTTTGGTGTTTGGGACAAAGCTATCATCAAAATATTCATCAAAACACCTTGGTGTCTTTGAGCTTGTTTTTTTGGTTCATAATACCCCAGTATGAAACAGAAAATGAAGATATTTGAAATCAGCAGCTATCAAGACTGTGCCATCATTGTCCAACGCGCTAGGGCTCATAAGGATTCCAAAGGCGCGGCGCCTGCTTCAAGTGTTTGTCGAACATGAAATTTTTCCGGTTGTACTTGAAGAGCGCCTGGCTGACCCAAACATGCCCAAACATAGCTTGCTGGGATATGGCAGCCTGGTAAGCTGAAGGGGCCCTTGCTGCGTTTGGGAGATCCACTTCAAATGTGGGTCAACAAGGGTGGAAAATTGGGGCCTTGAGCAAGGCATGTTGGGAATGCAGGAAGATTCTTCTCAGCACAAGCAAGAAAGACACATCACATGCAGTACCCTGAGCAAGTAATTCTCACAGTTCATTTTCTGGTTGGTGGTTTTAACCATCTTGAAAAATATGAAAGTCAATGGGAAGGATTATCCCATATACCCTCTGGTAATTTAACATAACTATGGAAAATCATCTTTTTTAATGGAAAAATCCACTATAAATGGTCATTTTCAATAGCTATGTTAAATTACCAGAGGGTATTATGGAAAGACAATGTTTGAAACCACCAAGCAGTTTTAGATCTAAAAACGAGAGCTGCCCACGCGTTACAACGCACGTGACCACTGTTATCGGTCATGTCATCATTTCATCGCCTACTTCTGGTACACCAAAAAACTCAATGTGTAGTGGAAAATATAATATGAGATCTGGTTTCTGGTTTCAACCCCTCTGAAAAATATGAAAGTCAGTTGGGATTATTATTCCCAATATGGGGAAAAAAAGGCAGAGATTCTGATCATCTGGCCCATTCATGTCCATGCATGGTTAAAATCCACCTCACCACACTACAAAACCTCTTGGCTTCATCAAAAAAATGCTGGCTCCGAGCACATCCGACGAACAAATCGCGACATTTTTTGGCTCGCCGATGGCCGGCTCAATCCTCCAGGGGGTTGCTTCCCACTTGCGACCTGATCTGATCAGACCAAGGGTCAGATCTCTGAGGGTTACCTTGAGAGGAATGTGAATTTTTCATAGTTTCTGGTTGGTGGTTGAGCCCTACCCCTCTGAAAAATATGAGTTCGTCAGTTAGGGTTATTATTCCCAGTATATGGAAAAATAAAAAATGTTCCAAACCACCAACCAGGTTCGGATCAATACATGCCCAATTGCTTTCGATTTATCAAAGTTGTCAAGAGATTGGAATTGGGGAACGGACACTCATGTGCAAGGAGGTAATTTGTAAAAGCAGCGGGCGCAGATTTTGGGGTCTAGGAAGCTGTTCTGGATCAAAATTTCAAAACCAAGATCCGAAACATAGATCTTTTCAAACCACACAATTCCCTGAAACACTCCATGCTAAATCCAAAACAGTCGAAAGATCGGACGGAAAAAGAATGTGTTTTTTTTTTTTAACACATCAAACCGTTCGGACTCTCCATGGAACTTCTCATCGCGGCATGTTCAACAGTAATTCCATGGTAATTCCTCCATCATCTCCAAGTAGCCGCACTGGTGCAGCCAGTTGTCAGCTTTCTCCACCGACAGAGCGTCCCTTTTTTGGATCCGCTGGTTGTGTCTGTGTTGACAGCGGTGCACAGGGCGTGTGAGGTGTTCCCACATGGTGGCTTTAGTCCACCACTGTTTATTGAGCCAATATTTACCATGTGGGTCTGGCTCAACCTTATCGTTTAAATCCGATGCAAGAATCTTGTTCCTTCAACTTTATGAAACACATAGGGATTGGATTGCAGAGCGCTACCAGAATGTCTTAAGGCAATTTATCGAGCACGAAAGCCAGTCTGGAACATCTCATTCCAATGTTACAATACTGGTAATAGCAATAGCCAGCTTTCGATTGTGACATTTTCTTCCAATGTCAATTTTCAAACATGATCTACAATCTACAACTTGTCACTAGCAGGCCTACAAGCGTGAAAGGTCAAACAGCTGTCAACAGCGAGTTTGTTTTCTTGATATCAAATATGAACTTAGGTATTAAGACCGGAACCCGTCACAAGGCATTTATATGCATCTGCACACGGGCAAATATCACAAGCAAATTTAAACAGGATCTATAATGATCTATCTATGTTATATGAATTATGAATCATTATGAATCTATATGAACTACTTATTAGTGAACACATGTTATAGCTCTCCTGAAGCGGATCGCTACAATCTGGGGCCCCCCAGTGATGTGAACGTTGGTTGAAATAAACCCCCATAACCATAGTGAAATTTGCGTACCATAAACCATAGTGACATTGGAGTTATAAACGCACCAACTGAACGCTATCGAATCGCCGGCGGCTCCGACTCCAGTGCTTTGTCCTGGAGAGCAGTCACTGGTCTGGTGGGTGGGTTGAGTGGTTTTTCGCCGTGCCCCATTGGTTGGTTAATGATGGTTAATTAGCTATTCTGGTTGGTGGTTGAGCCCGTTGAGCCCTGTAAAAAAGGATGGAGTCAGTTGGGATTTTTACATCTTTCCAATATATTGGAAAGTCATAAAATTCCATGGTTCCAAACCACCAACCAGACAAAATAGAGAGGTGTCCAAGTGTCTGTTTCTGAACTTTTCTTCAATCGCTGACAAAAAATCACCAATGCTTCCACTTAAGATGATTTTCTTGGAATCCTCTGTGTTGCTGATATTGTTGCGATACCTCGATAAGACTCTGGTCGATGCAGGAGCAGGTAAAACTCCCTTATTTGATACTCTTCGCCTTCAATTTCGACCCATGCCTGGTTGGTGGTTTCAACCCCTCTGAAAAATATTAGTCAATTGGGATAATCTGTCCCAATATATGGAAAAATAAAATTCATGTTCCAAACCACCAACCAAACATTCATGTCCACCTCCCAACCTGTCCTTTTTCTTCCTAGCTCCTGGGCTGGTCATTCGGCAGCACTACCCCCCGTGGTGCTGCTCTCCCCCAGCGGAGAGTTGACATGACATTTTGATGATGTTCATTCACGTTCCCACGTGGGTTTTCCCCTTGTATACCCGGCTAAGCGAGCCACTAGAGATCAACATAGCAATTGTATCCATCCATGGCTGGGTCAACTTTGTTGGCAAGAGAAATCGACGGAAATAATTACCTCACTTCATTGCCAATCAGCCAGATACCCTACAAACAATGACAAATTCTTAGCTGGTGAACAGTTCGATATTCCCATATCAAAAGACGAGTTAGGATTAGTTTGTACCCAGTGGATTGACCTAGTTCAAACTAACATAACTATGGAAAATCACCATGCTATTCATGGGTAAATCAACTATTTCTATGGGCTATTTTTCATGGGTAAATCAACAAAATCCTCCACACATCTTCTCGTTGTGTCATGGGATGTCGACTGGGGCTTTTCGCGCCTCGTCCCTGGGAGATGATGGCTCTGCGAAGATCCGCGATGTGTTCCAGCACTGCCTGGTTGGTGGATCCAAAGATCAGATCGAGCAGCTTGAGTCACTGTGATATCATGTGCTGGTTGGTGGTTGAAACAACCATCTTGAAATGTGGTTTCAGAACCCTCTGGTAATGACATTCACACTTTGCTATTTTTCAGCCATGGCCCTAGTCGAAATAGTGGATTTAGCCATTGATAGCATGGTGGATCTTTCCATTATGTAAACGTTGACCAGAGGGTAAACAGGCCCAATGCCAGAGTCACCATCCATCACCATCCCCTTAGTTTGTGCACACGAAATTGGGACCAAAAGGTAGCCCCATGGGATGTAAAAACATAGCCCCCATGGGTCGGTGAAAATGGGACCCAGGGAGTTGGAAAGACCACATGAACGTCGGAAAGACCAGGTCTTCATTGCTTTCCCTGTTTCGAACCACTTGGTGTGTATCCAAAGTCCGGGCATATCCTTAAGGCGTTGTGACTCTGTCATTGGTGCTTTATTGCATGTACCAACGCGCATATGCTATGGAACATACTATATATCTGCGTAAAGTACAATATTTCACTAACCTGAAATGAGCTCTTTGGAGATAGTCAACCCTGCTAACCATCATTCCCAGAGAGGTCGTAGTGAGGTCGTTATAATTTACCCAGATATATGTCTTTTTTGATGAATTCCTGCTTCGAATTCCAAAGATTTTTCAACCCCTTGGGGATTTTTCGAGGACCGAGCTCACACTCCAGGTTTCCAAAGTCATCGGGCTACCCCCAGTCATCATTCATTCTAAGGTTCTAATAGGATTTTCCATGAAATCAACCATATAAACCATCCAGCGATAAAGGGTTAGCCGGATTTTTTAGGAAAGCCCCACATATTTGTGGCACAACGGCGCAACTCTCGTGACGAGAGTCGTGTGCAAAAACTCTTTGCCAAGCGGATGATCATCCCGATTCGGAAAACAGAAACCCGCCAGCCATGGTAAACTCAACATGGCCAACACAAGCCGTCTTAACGATTTAGCGGGTTACCCTAGCCTGGCTTTGTGGGCAGTCATGAGATAGTGTAGCTAAAAATACCTTATAATTGGATGGTTAATATTTAAAATGAACAGAATCTGCAGTTGACCTGAAATATTGACCCATAGCCTCATATGCTATGCTATGCGCGGCAAGTTGGATCTTGCCTCCCGACCCGTGCGCTCTTTTGCGCTGCACCTGCAGCGAAAGAAGGTTCACCTTTTCTGTACCCCTCTGAAAAATATGAAAGTCAATGGGAAGGATTATCCCATATAATATGGAAAATAAAAAATGTTTGAAACCATCAACCATATTTCATCAAAAATACTGCATCGGCATCAAACACGGGGGTGTTTTAACCATCAGAAATGGAACATGTGGGTCCTCTGGTGCTCTGGCATTTTGGGGTTTGACAAGCTGAAACACATGTGGTAAGAGTGGCTCAATCATGAGGTCTTGGAGTTTCCTTCAAGAATGTTTGTTGGATATCATCATCCTATCCACATATCAAGATAAATTTGATAATACATCACCAACCTGAAAATAGTCTTGGGGACCATTCCCCCAAAAAACATTCACCTCCCTGAAATACGTCACAGAGTGTGGTTCGGTCATGATCAAATTAACATCCAGAGATGTGGCTGATCAAAAGCCTGGTGTCAAGTTAAACATAGTCTGGTTGGTGGTTTCAACCTACCATTGGCTGGTAATATACTGTTAATAATGGTTATATAATATTAATGGTTATTATATGGTTAATGATGGTTAATTAGCTATTCTGGTTGGTAGTTGAGCCCGTTGAGCCCTCTGAAAAATGATGGAGTGAGTTCGTCAGTTGGGATGATGAAATTCCCAACTGTTTCTGGAAAGTCATAAAATTCCATGGTTCCAAAGCACCAACCAGATATATAGGATTTTCATCGTTTTTTTTTTGCTTTTGAGCCATTCCCATATCTGTACTCGGTGGCATCATCATGGATCATCCCAGTTGTAGCAGGCACACATCATTTCAATCCATCATATGTGTCGGTTCTATCCCCATGATATATCTATTAACTTTGTTTAACCCCAAACACGGCTAAATCACTATGTTCTATATCTTCTCTCCATATACCGCCAATTGAATCCCTATTCTGAAACACACCCACATCCTTGTATCATATTGTTAGTTCTATGTCCATGAAATATCCCCATTTCATCGCCATTGCGGCCAACTCAGCATTTTGGCTTTCACCTCTCCATCTCAGATTCGCCAGGCCACTTGAAGACCAATGGCAGTGCCACATCTTTCTTCAACCGCCAGGGGCTCTCGGGCATTTCATAGAGCCTAGGCGCCATGGCGCCATGATGCCACCCCAGGATGTCGTACGGATGATGTGAATCAATGGGATCCAACAGATGGAGCTCTCCGTTAAAATTAGGTGGTACCTAATATGTTTGGCTGGCCATATGTGGGTAACTAAACCCATGGGAAATACCTATGGGAAATACCTATGGGATGATTATTGGGATGATTATTGCTGGTTGGTGGTTTCAACCTACCCCGAAAAATGATGGAGTGAGTTCGTCAATTGGGATGACGAAATTCCCAACTGAATGGAACAAAAAACATGTTCCAAACCATCAACCAGCCATATGTTTGGCCAATATGTGGGGAGATTCCCTCAAAAATAGGCCTCAACTACTAGGTACCTCCAATCAATCGGAACTGCCAACTTCTGCGGGCCAAAATGAGGATCCCAACATTTGATTGAAAGCAGCCGTGCAAGTTGGCGGAACCCCAGAAGACTTTGGGAGATGATTTTCCTATTGATCATGGCCATTTTTGGGCTTCCGTGTCAACATGTAGGGGGTTATGACCGATTCAGCATCATTTAACTATCAGACATGCGAGATTTGGCTGGGATTTAAACGATCAAACATGAGACAACGGATGCGTTTTTCAAATCGAGATGAAACTATGCGTGTTCCTATCATAGTATTATAGGGAGCTCCGCTAAAGTTTCCCTTCAATCAATCTTTCTAAAAAAAGGAGCGAACAAAGTAGAAAGCTGGACACTTTGAACCACAGATTCTGTAAAAAATATCATGCGCACATTTCCCTTAAACATATTTGGTGTTCGACATTTTTCGTTTAGTGTTGGTTGTCTTGCCCGATGTGATCAGAGGACAAGGCCACCCCATGTGGATGATACCTGAAGTGGTTCATGTCCGCTTGTAACTTCTTTATTGGACTCTAGTTACCATCTGGTTTTTTAACATAGCCATGGGAAATCACCATTTTTAACAGGTAAACCCAGGTAAACCATCTATAAATGAATCATTTTCCATGGCTATGTTAAATAACCAGAGGGTAGTAGTAAAAAGAAACCGGTTGTAAGTGGTGTAGTGGTGTGCAGAAAAATGGTAAATTTAAGAATCTCAAATTTAGGTCACTGTAGATGACACCGTTACGAGACGGATGGACCCTACGATTGTCAGCTGATTTCACAAATTGTCCACCCGTTGGCGGGCCGTTAACAGGTCGTCTTGCTCCCACTATTTGGGGGCCTAAAATGGGAGACTGCAAAACCATTGGTTTGCCCATTAAAAGTCACCAATTTCTGGTGATTTCGTGGTCAGCCCATTTGCATGAATGATGCGTCAATGTGTTGTGCCCACTTGGATGTTCATCCCAGTTGGTAAGTGGGAAACGACCACAATCTAGTTTTATTAACAAATCTATGTTTATGGAACATCACCGTTAATTTATATGGTATAAATACGGGTTATCAGTCACTTGTGAACAGAGGTGCGCCGAAACTTAGTTACGCTCGCGCTTCGCGCACTGGCAATGACTTCGAAGCCAAAGGGCAGGTCCAACAGCTCGTCTGCCCGGTCCAAACCTGGCCAGATTCCAATCCCATACAGCATCCCCAACGCTACAATCATCGCAAAATGGTAGCCTGGTAGTTGTTTAATGTTGTTTCTGGCGGCTTACCACATTAATATGAAAGATATAAAAGGCCCAGTGGCATTTTCAGAGTTACAGTTGGATTTTCAGAAACCATGATTACAAATTGAGGTTGTTGATTTCCTTACGATTCAATTAGCCAGTGGTAAGAGGCCCATAGATTTTCAGACTTCATCAACTAATGGCTGATTGCCAACATTTTTTAGCGTGTTGCTTGACCCATCCTCCCATCAAGATCAAGGCCGAAACAGGAGCAATAACCAATCAGGATTGCATCCAGTGACTTGAATGGGACTCTCTGGCTCTGCATTTAAAAATGGTCAACCCCAAAATAAAGACAAAAACAGAAAATTGATTAGTTCATGATGCTTACAGTGATCCCAAACATGATATGGCCATTGAACATCTCCAGTCATAAATGATGTTCCCATGAAAAGAATTTCCAGAGAAGTAACTAAATGGGTTTTCAATTTATTGGTTTTCAATTATTGGCAGTGATGGTGGGTTACCTATGATGTTCCCATGCGTCACCAATAATTAAATGCTGTTCAATTGCCACGATTACCAACATTTTCCCAGTATTACCAGAGGGTATATTCCCATTCTATCCCCATGATATTCCTCTATATTTAATAACCCATTGGTACCTCACTTATGGTCGCCATGACCGGAAAACGGACCTCGCGATGGAGCCATGTCCATCCTGATTTCAGAGCAGCTTTTTCAAAACCATCCCTACCAGGACTATTTTCAACACCAAAACAATAATGGGTAGAAACTAATCCTAACTACAGTAGCGGCCCAGCACTTAGAATATGATTAAAAAAACACTTTTAAAATATTCTAAGTGGTAGTTGTAACTAATATCTTAGAATATAGCCAAATTCTAAGTCCTAGCACTTAAGCATCTCACTTACAATATAAAAGCTTGCACTTAGAATATGAAGTATGATATTTTGTGTTTTAAGATATTCTATAGTCTTTAAAAATTGGTTTTAACTGGAAAAACTCAGTTGAAACCTTGCACTTAAGAATATGAAAAAAACACTAACCTTAGTATAGTTTTTCTTTGGGGTTTCTGTGTTTTTCCTTGGTTTTCTTTGATTTTCAATGTTTTTGGCTAGGTTTTTACTGGTTTTCAATGTTTTTTCATTTATATTTATCAATTGTTTGATTAAGTTTATTAGTTTTTTCATTGGTAATCATAGTGTATAGTATAGTACAATAAAATGATTACATAATATATAACCACAGTAGTACTATAATGTAATATAACGTTATTTTACAATGCTAGTTTATAATGCTAGTGATTCAACGCCCGTCCAGCGCTCACATTCGTGGTTTTGTGACAGTTTCATGGTACAATAAGCAATTGCATGATGCACAGTACTGTAATTTAGCAGGGTGACAATGCATAGAACTAAGAAATCTAAATTATTTGATTATTGCATTGTATATTGTACTGTATATTGTTTGAATGATGATGATAACACACAGAAACATACAGTGTATTGTATTTATTACTGAATTGTAATATTTTTTCATGTACTGTACTGTATTGTAATACAGTAAAAACGATTAGCTGCAATGAATCATTGAAACACATTTTTACTATTAAATCTAGTCCAGAAGACACGTCAAACAACATTATCTCATAATATGAAGCATACACAGTATAGCAGAATAGCATACACTACGATACACAACATTAGCATCATACAAATCACACATGTTCAAATTCTGTGCTGATTGTGGATGTCTGGAGAAGACGGAAGACGTGGGGCAGCTCAGAATCGCATGGTGCTGTGATAGCACCTATGATGTTTGATGCTGTGATAGCATCAATAATGTATGGTGATGTGATAGCATCCATTATGTTTGGCGTTATGATAGCACCAAGTATGTATGGTGATGTGATAGCATCCATTATGTTTGGCGTTATGATAGCACCAAGTATGTATGGTGATGTGAAAGCATTCATTATGTTTTGTGATGTGATACAGTATGTAAATGTTTTGAAACACTGTACAATAGATCATTTTTTATATTTGGAGAGGGGGGCAGGTGGATACAAAAAACACAACAAGTTCATTTGTGAAAATAACATACAATACAATGTTGTACAATAGTACAGTAAGCCAAATAGCAGTACAAAACAATACAGTATACAGTAGTACATTACATTACTTCAACAGTTTTGTATTCATCCTATCAAATATGGTTGACAACATTATACTACTGTATTGTTCTTGAGGATTACAAAAATGATTGCATGCATTCAGTATTACAGTACAGAATTTTGTGAAAATATGCAATTGAGCTGACAGGCGTTGCAGCCAATGCCGCCATGCGCGTGGGCTCAGGTGATTGTGAACTTGTTTTTCACGTGCAATATTGTACGGTACTGTATACAATACAACAGTACAGTACATGTGTATTTTTTGCTTGCAACAAAAAACATTGCATTTAGAATATGAATACAATACATTACAATACAGTACACTACGTTGTTTAGCTATAAAAAATGGTGATTTTCCATAGTTTGACCATCCAGTCGATCGACCTAGTAATAACCAATCAACAACGGTATTTCGAACCGCGCATCCTTTTTTTTGAAGCAAGGTGCTTGGTCAAAATCACCGAGAGATTCACGCCTGAATCCACCAACCACTTGATGCCCTGCGGTTTTTTGCCGGCGGGAAGGATGTCGTGGAACCATCACCTGAAAATGGCTTAGACATGCTATTTGAATATAGAATATAGAATATCTGTGTCTAAGCATGACATATTGACTTAGACATATAGTTTAAAAATATGGCTAAAAATATGGCTTAGACATATCACTTGAATATCTCAGTCAAATGGGACTGGAAAAAAATATGGTTTATCATTGGCTGGTTGGTGGTATATGTTTTATGGAGTATCTTCTCTGTTCAAGCATCGTTCGGTCGTTGCAAGTACTTTCAATGGCCATTTCAGGATCCTAGATTGGAGGTACCTACCATATATAAGGCCTATATTTCAGGCCTATGTAAGGGAATATCCCCACAAAATATGGCCTTATATGGTACAGTACCTCCATTTAAGGATCCTGAAATTCCCATTGATACTTGGGATAACTGGGATAACTGTTGCCTTTCTCAGATCTCGAGAAAAGCTTCGGCCTGGTTTCAGAACTTTTTTCAGTACAGATTCTCGACTGCCAGTGTCTGGTTGGTGGTTTCAACCTACCCCTCTGAAAAATGGAGTGAAAGTCAGTTGGGATAATTATTCCCAACTGAATGGAAAGTCATAAAATTCCATGGTTCCAAACCAACAACCAGTTAAGTATATATATATATAAGCCACATCATATCTAACCAATTATTAGAATTCACCAAAACAAAGACCATAAAACCATATACCGTCTGGTAAACATACAAAAAACATCAAAAAAATATGGAAAATCACCATGCTATCAATGGCAAATCCACTATTTCTATGGCCATTTTCAATAGCAAACTGTTAATTAACGGCACGCGGAAAAACAAATCCAGGAAGAGCCAGCTGCCCGCTGGTAATCAAACATGGCAATTGGAAATCCACTGTAAATAGAGGCTTTAGTGGGAAAATCATGAACAATCATCTATAGATGAGGGATTTTGATTTGCCACGTTTGATTACCGGAGGGTATATCTGCTTACCAGACCCCCAGTTGTTGAAGCCGCGACTCACGGAATAACATGTGTTCCTGAACTTCGAATCTTCCGGACAACATCATAGTTCACATAGAAACACATGTGGTGATGCTGCAATTTGACCAAAGGAACTGTTGGCATAGTACTCATCTTCACATCTGGGTACGTCATGGTACGTCTGAAAATGATGCCTTCCAATGGTTATTTCATGCTATTTCTATGGGGCTTAACCTCTATTTTCAACATCTTTTCCCCATGTGACACGTGACACGTTGGCGGTTTCCCCCGTTGGGCGTTCATTGGGCGTGGTTGGAACACCTGGAGATCAAAGTTGCTGAAGCGCGCTGATCCGTCCACCAAGTAGAAGAGCTCCGCCAAGGTGCCTCGGTGCCGAGCGCAGAGGGCTCCGGGGCTCCGGAGGGCTCCGTGGCAAGCGCGGAGCGTTTTGGTTGGCTTCGGAGGTGCCTTTCAGAGGGAAATCAAGGGATAGATTCTGATAGATATGACGAAGTACTGTAGATTCTGATGTAGTGAGGGGGATGGAATCATGGTATGTTCTGGAAGATGATTTGTAGGATTGATATTAGCGTTGCAAATTAGCGTTGCAAAGTAGATTGGTGGAGACAATGATACACCGCCATGACACAGTCGATCTTCCCAAGACCCGTGATAGCCTCTGGTAATCCATGGAAAACTCCCCATTTCATACATTGCCAATCAGCCAGATAGCCTGCAAAAAATGACAAATTCTTTGCTGGTGAACGTAGATATTCCCATACCAAAAGACTAGTTAGGATTAATTTGTATCCATCTAGTCGATTGACCTAGTAATCAGTTATTAAAAAACCAGTAACCATACCTCATTATATCCTCATTATATTCCCACATATATATAATCATTGCCAATCTTAGAAATAGTTCTTTACCTATAAAAAATGGTGGATCTTTCCATAGTTTGACCATCCAGTCGATTGACCTAGTAATCACTTCGATCATTTTCCCAGCAGAAAGGGGGTGGAAAACCCAGCACCGAGGCACTACGGTGGCGCACATAAGCGGTGACGATCTTCGTCATCTGCTTCAACTCTCTGCCTGCACCTGGCAGAGCCTTGAGCCTTGAATCAGGGGAGATGCTATGAGTCAAAACCCTCGTACCCGGATGGTACCCTAAGTTGGTTTATTGATGTTTATTCCCCCAAAACATGGTAATACTATGGGTTCTGACCCATCCCCTAATATGATATGGCATATGTTGGCCCCCTGATGCAGATGGGTGGGTCAAAATGGAAGAGCTTAAAAATTAAACCACAGATGTGAATGTCTGGTTTAGTACCATCCAATTATTGGGGTACCTAATTTTGACCCATACCCATATGGCAACATGGTGTGTCTGAGAATAGGGATACCCAAGAAATGGCAGTAACGGGAAAATCAGGTGTTGTGCCTGGTGATCTCCTCCAATTCCAGTCATGGTACCCCCAGTCCAAGTCATGGATGACCAACCCATGGTGTTTTCCAACCCATGGTGACTTGGGAATCCCCAAAAAAATCATTGTTGGATACCCATCTGAGTCTCTCACCTTGAAAAACATGGCTTAAATTGTTGGTGAGTATACAACTGGCTTTTCGGTAGCAATATATTGCCAAAGGCAAAGTCATGACTACCCTCTGGTAAACTAACGCTTTGCGAACTGGAAAACCACCATGTTTGATAGGTAAATCAACTATAGATGGCCATTTTCAATAGCAAACTGTAACAGTCATTACCAGAGGGCCATCATATATCCTAATCAATCCCATTCAATCCCATTGAATCACCATTGAATCACCATTGAATGCCATTAAAACACCATTAAATCACCACTCCTAACCTCTCCAGATCGGGCCTTTGGCTTGACCCGTTCCCGGCAAATCTACCAAGTAAAAGCTGTTCTCACACCTGGAGTATTCTTCAGTCAGGGAAGAGATTCAAATGATTCAAGACAAGGGGAGAGGATTTATACTGGTTAATACATATGGTTAATATATATGGTTAATATAGGCATGGTGATATAATGGTGATCTGGTTGGTGGTTGACCTACCCCTCTGAAAAATAAAAACTATTCCAAACCACCAACCAGATATGGATTTTGATGATTTTGCATTGATTTCTTGGGGTGAGTTTCAAATACAACCTGAGTTGCTGCATTTTTAAAGGATCAAAAAGGCTCATTTGAAGATTCACAGGCTGAAAAAAGTGACCCTGAGTTGGAAAGGCTGAGGTACCCGTACATTTTCAGGATGATCATGGCACATCAGTTTCCTAGTTTCGACCATGCAAAATACCCCTTGTCCCTTCCCATGACATCCCTCTCTGGTTGGTGGTTTTAAGCAAAACCCCTCTGAAAAATGATGGACTTCGTCAATTGGAAGGAGGACATCCCATATATGAAATGGAAAAAACAAATAACATAATGTTCCAGTCACCACCAACCAGCTTAAATATAGGTCATCTTCTCCACTTAGTCTGACCCCCTTGAAATTTTGGCGATTTTCAGGTTGGGCCAAGATGCAGGAAGTGATGGATCAGCTTGGTGTGGCCCGGATGCTTCGAGATCGTGGAGAGCTTCCTTCGATTGCACCTGCCAAAAAAACCGGTTGCGGTTGTGACCGCCTCGAAAGCTCGAAGACTGTTGAGGATTTATATGGTTTTTATGTGGTTTTTATATTGTTTTTATATGGTTTTTATATGGTTTTTATATGGTTTTTATATGGTTTTTATATTTTCTTTATATGCTTTTTATATGGTTTTTATATGGTTTTTATATTTTTTTATATGG
>Ga0126342_10012044_pt1 | contig 15442 bp, 14 predicted proteins | sample Cyp1metagenome_FD_92528 | JGI IMG/M metagenome (GOLD analysis project Ga0126342, IMG submission 92528) | Coral microbial communities from Lord Howe Island, Old Settlement Bay, Australia - Cyphastrea 1 metagenome | ecosystem: Host-associated > Invertebrates > Cnidaria > Coral ...
ACCATGCTTAACCATGCTTAACCATGCTTAACCATGCTTAACCATGCTTAACCATGCTTAACCATGCTTAACCATGCTTAACCATGCTTAACCATGCTTAACCATGCTTAACCATGCTTAACCCTGCTCAACCATGCTCAACCATGCTCAACCATGCTCAACCATGCTCAACCAAACCATGCTCAACCATACTCAACCATACTCAACCATACTCAACCATACTCAACCATACTCAACCATACTCAACCATACTCAACCATACTCAACCATGCTTGACCATGCTTAACCATGCTTAACCATGCTTAACCATCCTTAACCATCCTTAACCATCCTTAACCATCCTTAACCATGCTTAACCATCCTTAACCATCCTTAACCATACTTAACCATACTTAACCATACTTAACCATACTTTTCCATACTTAACCATACTTAACCATACTTAACCATACTTAACCATACTTAACCATACTTAACCATACTTAACCATACTTAACCATACTTAACCATACTTAACCATACTTAACCATAAAATCACTATAAATCATGGGTGAAATTCCCACCAGGTTTGATCTTCCTCCGTCCACCTGAGGGGTGCGGAGCTCAGACTTGCTACATCTTGCTACCAATTAAGAAATTACTGACCGGGATGGTTTCAAATACATATTACTACAGACATGCTTGGCCATGCAACGTCGTTTGTGTTGGAGTTGAAAGCTCGTTTCACAGGCTTCAACCTGGATGCAAATCCAAGACCCCTGTGGCTGAGGACTGAAGTGCAGTTGCGAGAGCTGTTGAGGTTGGGCAGAACCGTTTGCTGGGTCCTTTCTTGTTGGACAAATGCCGCATTTCACATGCACCATCATCTTCATCATCATCATCATCATCATCATTGTCCTTGCAGTAAAATACATCAAAATACAATAATGATTGATAAGGCTGGTGAATAACAATACATATATGGATATTATTTAAGAATCAGTAGCCAAAAATGATAGCAATACTAGTTGTTATTGTCGTCGTGGTCGTCGTCGTGTTCGTCGCCCAGAAGTGTCAGCGCTACAGGTCGTTGGAATTCCGCATCTCGCAGGGTTGTGAGAAGCCGGTGATGAATTCTGTTTTTTGGCTCAGCGGGCGAAAAAAGATGCAATGCGCCGGGAAGTCCTACCGGGCAGAAAAATAAAAGGTGGAGTTCCTGTAGAACCCTGATATACCATGAATACCATGATATACGCCGATGTAAATTGCAGGATCCTTGAATGGGATTATGAAATATATTTTTTCATATGATTTGGAGTAGTCCGCCTTGTACAGAATACAGCATCGCAAAACAAACAGGAGTGCGAAGGATTGCAGAAGCAAATTAAATAATCCTGAAAGCAATTGAGATTATACTGTAGAATACTTCAATCCTAAAAGCTGGTTCATTGAGAAGCCACAGACTGGGTTATTGAAACAGCAGGAGTTTATGAATGGAAAACTGTATAAGTTAAGGATGTAGATTCCTGAAGAAACAGCTCAAAGAGCGCCCGGCAACAAAAAATAATAGTTGGCCAGAGAACTGCAAGCTTTTGAGCTAGATGAATGCAAGAAGTCCGTAGTGAGTTCGTAATTGAACTCTTTGATGCACCACAACCATCGATTCAAATCTGCACGTCCCCAGTGCTGTTCCTACCATAGCATGGCAAGAAACCTGCATTCCACATCCATGGCATGACATGTGAATTTCAGCACACGCAGCTGAGAAATTCAGAGGCTTTGCCAACCGAATGTAAACTCGGTACTGTGGTGCATCCCATTTGAATCAAGCAGTTTTCTCATGACGCTCCCTTGGCACACCCTCATGTCCCAAAATTCAGGAGTCAAATGGCCAGTCAAATCAGCCGCTTTGTTCGAAAATCTTTCGACTCCGAAGACTTGCAAGTTCCTCAAATTTGGAATGATATTCTAAGGGACTAACTGGAAACCCCAGGTGCTATGATATGACTTAGCCATTTCCGACTTCTGTGTCATTCACATGTTGAAGGATTTGATAGATGATTTTGGTTGTTGTGTAATGTGCAGTAGGATGGTTTTGGTGCTGTCACTCCATTGAAACCTGCTGCTCCTTGTCACAGGGGCCTCATATTTTCATAGAGATTGAGATGTTGCGATGTTTTGTGTGGTGGTTGGACTCTGTGCTGTGACAGAAATTGCATGATTGCTCGAGCGGTCGGGTAGCATGAACTGGGGGTTGAGGCTTGCTAGCTGTAGTGAATCACAGGTGAAATTAAGTCATTCCCAATCAACATCTTCGAATTGTATCACTATCCTAGCGGCTCTAGCATAGTCAGGGTCCACGATGCCATGATGCCGCATGACGGTGTCTGGGACACTAGCCTGGAGCAGTGGGGCCAATGACAGGTCAATGATGCCATTTTCTTGTGCCTCTACATTTCTGCTGCGCAGGCGACCCTGGACCCCCTTATTGGGACCTGTTGACCTGGGAGCCTGGACGGGTCATTCTGGTTGAAACCCAACCATTTTCAGATGGGTTTCGTTGGAACATTTTAAAACGGCAGGACCAAACCCTCGCAAATGATGGATACCCAGCAGCCCTATTAATGGTAATCATTTGTAATCCCGAATCGTATGAAATTGTGAATTAGATGGTGTTTCCATTTGGATGTGTTCTTCCCAGGTTTCCTTTTAGTAGAAGGTATACACTATACACATTTTTTCCGAAGGTTTCAGAAGGAAGTGCGTTTCCTTGTTGTGTTCGAGTGTAAGCAGTGCGTGCGAGAAAGACGGAGTCATTGATAACAAGACGGTCAGACCTCTTGTTGTACGTTTGTAAGCCTTTCTACGACGTGCGGCCGCCAGGCTTTAGATTTCAACCACACACAACACCTGTCCTTCGAACCTTATAACATCTGAGGCTTGACAAAATCATATGGGTTCACTACTAAAACTGACAAACATCTTCCCGAAAAATACCATCCCAGAATCCCGCACCACTGTTTTTTACCGATACCCATCATAATATCAGGCGGGCACGTGGCTGGAAGCTGATGCCTGGCCAGCCTCCTTTCTCTCCAAGGCAGATTGTGGCACAACAGCTGCTTCATTTGTTAGTAATCCATGGATATCCATGACATGTCACGACGATGGGACTTGCGTGGCCTGCAATTCTTCTGCTCCAGCTCGTATCTTCCATCAAACAGTCCAAGAATGGAAGCCTGCAGATTTTCGCAGCTTGACTTAGATCAAAGAAACAGTTGCCCTACCCTACCTGTCGCCACAATCGTGTGACATCTAGTGGCAAAAAGATTGGAGCTGACATCAAGGCAGTTTTTCATCTCCGCAAGTCATTGGGATGCGCCCGCTATGGGGCGCAGTGCTGACCACATTTCTTGCTGGTGAGGCAAGAAGATGTTCGAAACTTTGTGTGCTGTCCATACTTGCTTGCAGATGTGCGCCAACCAGGCTACTTCGGAGACCAACAGCAGGTGACAGCCCCAGCAGTTGTAGATGTTTGTAGATTCCATGTTGACGATTCACAGGTTGCTCATTGTAGAATCAGATACGTAACATTACCATACATTGCCTGGGTCATCTTGGGTCTGTGCAAAACAGACGTCTTCAGGCACTGTTTGCAGACCGCTTTTCCGGACTCTCGATCAGAGCTGCCCCTCCTGCTGAATTGTCAGCGGCTGAAAACTCCCTCCAAAGAGTTGGGTGAAATTACCGAATTTCACCCAGAAAAAATCAAATCACCACAAAACTTGGGATAAATGGCGGACACAGATGGGGATTTTTCAACATGATTTGACCATTTGACACCACAAAATTGCGGATTGAATACCCTCTGGTAAACTAACATAGCTATTGAAAATGGCCATTTATACTGGATTTACCCATGAACAATGGTGATTTTCCATAGCTACGTTAAATTACCAGAGGGTATATTGAATCCACCAATTTTCCCACCATGGCCACCTGATTCTAAGGCCTGGGCCTGGTCCGAGAGGCTGTGGAGGCTTAACTGACCATTTGGGTGGGTCAGTTGTGGGTACCAACTGACACGCTTAAATTGGTCGTGTTTAGATGTGTTTAGTATCTACATGTATCTACATGTATCTACCCATCTGTTTTTCGGGCTCAATAGTCTTGAGATGTCTTGAGCCGTGTTTGGGTGAAATCTGGTGGTAGTAGATGCCACGAATGTTTTTCAAATCTGGGGTGAACCCCTATGGGTTTACAATGATTTACACATTTGTTAATTTTTTGGGGATGGGTTGGCACCGCCAGCAGCTACTTGTGCTGTGCCTTTTTGAATGAAATCGAACCTCGCAGGTTGGTGTTCAAGCTGGTGTTCATGCTCACAACTTCTTAGAGAAGTGGAAGGGAGACCGCTGGAAGCTGAGAAACTGACGACTGCCACAGAACATGTCGTTTCCAAATGTTTCCAAGGCAGTTGCAGCATTCTTGGTAGGATCTAGGCTCGTGCCAAAATTTGTGGACTTTGGCAGCTGCAGATGAATTGATCATGTTGATCATTTTCAGCAATCCATAATAAGCCATGATAATCCATAACTATCCATCCAATTTTTCGGGCGTGCCCAAGTTGGACCCAAAAAAGTATCCATCGACGAAACTGGAGACTTGTGAACCAAGGTTTGAGGCTTGTGGACCTTTGGGGTGAGGTGCGACCCTGCCGAGGTGTTAGCAAGGGATAATCCCATATTTGGTATAGTTTCTTTCCATCCATTGGCATATGCAGTGTTTTTTTCTTGGATTACAGTTCTTGGGTGTTCCCCAACTTTTTGTTGGCAAGTTACAAGCCCACAAGGCCCACGGTCGGTCATGCCATGCTTCAGTCATTTTTTTATTCGCCATGACAGGAGGGATCTGACACGAACCTCTTCTATGTGGACATTGCCAATGTGCACGGCGTCGCCGCACGGAGGCGATTTTTCCGGTTTCGCCCTTGGGGCGAAGCCATGGGCGGTGGATTTCTGGATTTCCCGAAGAACAACCTGGATTCATTGAGAATGGAAGAGGTGGATCCAAGAGTGAATTAATCACTAGTTATGAAATCGCGGTTCAATATTTTACAATGAGTGTCAGTTCCATGTCAACGGTACAAGGCTTAGCTTTGGAGTTAGTTCTCTACTTCTGAGAGGCAACATAGGTTTGCACACGACTCTGATTCTCGTCATGTCGTTCTTCTCTTCTCTACTACGATCCTCTATTCTTCTTTTCTCATCTCTTTGTTTCTAGTGTATCTGTCAGGTTGTAGTCTCGGGATCAATGGAAGGAACATGGAACGCAGGAATTAGTTCCTCCTCAAAGATACCGAAAAACGTGAAAAGGAACTAAATCGATACGTATGTCATTCCCAAAAACTGATAACCCCAATGAAATGTCAACCATGTCAATAGCGAAGTATTATTAAAGTCAGAATTCTTTGCCATGGTCTACTGTAGCAGTCCAGCGACAAAAAGCCTTGAATCGTGAGTTCAGACCTACAAGAAGCTGGCTGAACAGAGCACACACAAAAGTAAAGTCTTAAGTCTTGGATATTGATGTGCTTTAAATTTGGCAGCTGGATCTGCTACTTTTCTTGTGATGATTTGTGTACTTGTTGATACACATCATTTTGACCTGAAAGATACCGTGACGTGGCTCTTCACACATGAGCCATGTGGCTATGCAGGCAACACCGGATCCAATGTGAAGAAAGACTGGAAAGGCCAGGGATCTGACCACTTCCCACCTCGTCCACACGATTTTGACATGTTTGCAACGTTTTGGGCGGACGTGACGGCTTACCAAAAAGTGAGCTAAGTGGTCCCAAATGATCCCAAATGTAGGCAACTTATCGATACCTATTAATATCTTATAACTTATAATATATACTCTAAGTATATAGATTGTACCCGTATGGGTTTCAAGAGTGCAACGTGCAAACTTGGCACGCAACTGTGTCAGGTCCCTTCGTTTGGAACTCAGCTTCTTCAAATTTCTGTAGCACGGCATCTTTCAGGCTTTCACAGACTCCTCTCATCTCCTATCTCATCCTATCTCAACATACCATGGTGATGTGTTGCCAGCGTTCACACGATGAAGGATGTGGCGGCGTTGAGATCGTTGAGTCTGGCTGCTAAGGTTCTGGACATGCCGAAGTTCTCCACATGGTTGGCATCCGAGATAGCCTTTTCAGCTCTGGGAACACTCTGTGATGTTCCAGACAGCATTGTCAAAACGACGAATGAAACATGATGAAATCACTTCAACAAAAACAACTGTTTAAACCAGACTAATCATTAGTTGGATTCCAGAGACTGATGGTTGCTCAAATACAAGCTGATGGCGATGTGGTTGCGCGATTTCCCTTATCCTGGAGCCTTGCTGCAGGAGAGTGCCATTGCTGCAAGTCAAATTCCAGATGGCGATCTGGACTTTGTTTCATGGCGGCAGATCTGGTGCCAAATTTGGATCTTCAAACTACCCTCTGGTAAACAAACATAGCTATTGAAAATAGCCATTTATAGTTGATTTACCCATTAAAAATGGTGAATTTCTATAGCTATGTTAGTTTACCAGAGGCTAGAGGAGTTGAAGTAGTTGAAGTCCCTCATAATTCGATGATGTCACCTGACAAGGCGACTGCCGGTGAAACTGAGGCGATGCTATCTGGGTATGGTACCAAATGAGCCATTAAGATCCATTAAGAGTACTCTGGGTAGTTGGTTATTCGGCAGTATTATAGCATATTATAGCCCATAGTAGGGAAACCTATCAACGTGACTAAATGGTACCAGTACCCATATGCCAATTATTTTGAGATATTTTGAGCCATACCCAAGCAGTACACTGCTCAGGTGTACTTGGACGCGCGGCATGACTTTGAAGGTGTTGTAGCAGACATCCACGTCAGGGTCCGAGCTCGGACTTCCCACGTGGACCATTGGTTGGTCTGAATTCTATTTGTGGCTCTCGGATTTTTGAAAATAGAAAAACAAGATAAAACAACTATTAAACATCACCCAGATACTCCATGTATATCCATGGTATGATTTGTCATACATAATTTGCCATACATTTGAAGCTCATTGTTGGAAATATCCCCCCTCCAAGGCCTGGTGGCCCAAAGTTCGAGTAGGCGGTGTCTTCGCAGGTACCTCGGCTCCCAAAATTGAGTTCCTTGGAAATTGTTGAGGAAATCACAGGAAATTCCTTTTTTCTTTAACAAAAAGGTGGAAAATTGAACATGTTGAAGGATTGTGCGAGAAACATCTTGTCTTTGGCAGTATAAATCAATTCAAATGAATCCGTTGATGTATTGAAAACATTTGAAAACCATCCTTGATTTGATGTAGTTGGACTATGTTAGACGGTTTGATGTTGGGCTGTTTGATGGTGATGTGTAAATCGTCCAGGCCATGACTTTGTGGATGGCGAGTTTCCGGAAGGCGATTTCTTCTGGATTTCGGCCTTGGAGGAGGCACCGGCTCTCTTTTTCCGGACGGAGATGGGCGGCCCCCCATTTTCGTAGGGCCGTAGGGGTGGTGAGATGACATGAGATGACCATAAGCCAACTTCCATGTACCATGTTTTGGCCATGACTATGGTTTATGAAGGTTTATGAAGGTTTTATTGACACTGATCATGAAATTCACCACTCGAATTGCCGGGTATTCCCCATCTTGAGGCAACAAAGAAACATCGAAAACATTCGAAAACCAACCCTTCAAGATGGAGAACTCATGGCCCAATGTAACATGACTCTCAGATAACCAGCTGGTGGCGCTGTCCAGCCTGGAAGGCCCTCCCCAGGCTGGATGTCCACGTGATTCGCCAAGCGCTTAGATGTGCAAGGACCTGGTCTCCCAGGTGCAGACACTTATGCCCTCCCAAAACACAAGCCTTTGAAGTGACTCAAATCTCAATATTCAAAATGAATCAACATGACGAGTCCCTAAGTTTTGCTGCCAGTTTTCATGCCGGCCCAAGGCGAAAGGAATCGCTATCCATCTTTTTTCATCTTGAAGAGCCAGGAAATGTCGAGAGCTTGCCTTAACATTTGCACAGCAAGTTCTATTCGCTCCTCTGTGGAGGGTACTGTACTTTCCTTCCACTAGTTTTTTTGTTGTTTGTGTCATATCAATCTTTATTGCTGTCAAGACGTTTTGTCACACTTACAGTACCAATTACTTTTGCCAAGGTCAAGAGCTTAACACACACATATATAATGATATTTACATGTATACTGTACGTAGATTATTATAGACCGCATACCATGTACCCATTAAATTTGGGGATGGCCATCCCTTATTAACGATACACCATAGCCATTATGTTTGGATTCCTGTCGTGTTTGTTGCCCAGATTTCCTCTGCAGCATCGAGGCTTGATACCCAGAAAGGTTGATACGATGGCCTTGACCTTGAAGCTCTATGCTGATAGGACTGGACATGGGTCATAGCTCCAATACATGTATATATATATATACATACATATCTATACATATCTATACATATCTATAATATATATATATATATACATACACATATATGTACATACATATATATATATATACATACATGTATACATGTGTAACACATACATGCATGCATACATGCATACGTACATACATACGTACATATACTATATATATATATATACACAATAATTATATATATATATACATACTCTATATATTATACATTTACATTTTACATTTACATTTGCATATACATGTACACATACATACATGCATACATACACAAAACATAAATACATACATACGTACGTGTACGTACGTACGTACCATACATACGTAAAACATAAATACATACATACATACGTACGTACGCACGTACATACATATATACATACATATATACATACATATACATATACATACATATACATACACATACATACACACACACATACACATACATACACATACATACACATACATACACATACATATACATACATGCATACATACATATACATACATAGATACATAGATACATAGATACATACATACGTACGTATGTACGTATGTATGTATGTGTATATATATATATATTATACGTGTATATATATATACAAAATTAAGTCATCACACATCCACCAAAAAATATAAATGCATGAAAACCAGATGCATTAGCCATTTTCAATGATTGGTGTACGCATCCCTTTTTGAGATGCCTTCCATCCAAAACGCACCTTCCATGCCCATCACCTCGAAGTTTCAGGAGCAAATACTTCGACCTTTGGGCACGAAAGCTGAAAGGCGATCGGAGTGACCAGAAATCATGAGCTGTGAAAATCATTGAACATCTACCCAGCACACTGGCTGAAAATGATCAAGTCGAGTAGGGAACTCAGATGGATTTTTGAGTCCCCCATTTCGACCCACATGCAATATGGTGATTTCCTGAAATATGGGTACCCCAAAATCATCCATTTATAGATGGATTGTCCATTATTAAACCATCCATTTTGGGGTACCCCTATTTTAGGAAATCCCCATGACAATGTGAAATGGAGGAGCCCCTGAAGTTGGCGAATGTTTTTTGTCTTCGTGCAAAGACACGTGTAGTGCCGGCCTTGGCAGTGAAAAATAACCTCAGAGCAAACAAACAGATCTGATGAGTCAAATTCGGATGGTTCAAATATATCACCAGATAAAATATGATAAAATATGATGATTCATCAGATATTACCCTGTATTCCGGTAATGATTCAATTGGTTCTTTCTTTAGGGTTTCAAATCACCACTTCGCTGGGATTCATCGCTGTCTAAGACGGATCTTTTCATGCACTTCAGTCGGTGGACTGTTGAGATTCCTAGTTTTGCTGATGAAAGTTCCCAAAGACATCCAGCGACCATCCAGTAGAGCGAGTTATGTCCCCAACAGATTGAAGAGCCATGATGGGCCTGCATCCCAAACACATGGCTTGAAATCCAAGGTTCGGATTGCTCGCAGAGGGTGTCCAATTTTACACCCTCGAGTCACTTGGCAACAAAAAACGCAGCCCTGCAGCAATCCTGAAGTGACAGTGACACTTTAAATCGGAAAATTAATGAAAATTATGGAAATGAATGGAAATGAATCAAGAAATTTGGTTTGGTGCCCTTCATCCCCAAGTGTCCTAACTATCTTCAGTGTTTGGCTTCGCATTGTCCGAAGGACTTCCTGAGTGCCAAGATGGCCAAAACTATGGCCTTGGCTCAGAACTCTTGACCCCTTTTGAAAGATCCAAGTCCCCTGCAAGAATACGAGTGAGAGTCATCAATCCTTAAATTTATATACTGTAAGACGTGTACATATATATATATATATTATATATATATATAATTATATATATATAATTATATATATAATTATATATATAATTATATATATATATAATTATATATATATGATCTAAAAATAGTACCTGAGTTTTCAGTTACCCTCAAAGGCTGCATTCTTTTGTAGCCCATTCACTTGCCATGTTCAGACGGCAGAGCAGCGGCCAAGGAACGGCCGTCTCCACTTTGAGACCCTTCGCATGCGGACAGGCCATATGTGGGATTTTTGTGGGTTAAATTTCTTGATATTTCTTGTAAGATAGGACCAGATAGGAAGACAGAAATGACTATAAATGGAGGATTGAGCCTGGGAAAGATTGACACATTGCATCACATTGCACATCCATGCACTGAAATGACAGGGCCAGGAGACGTGTGCATCGGAGGTGACCCTGGATGTGTGGGAGCCTGGTGGATTTCCGGGGTGTCATCTACCCTTTGTATGGTAATTTAACATAGCCATGAAACATGGCCTGTTTATGGATTATTTACCTATAAAAAATGCTGGTTTTCTCCATACTTGCAGCTATTTTGAATCACCAGAGGGTATATCCATCCCATACTATCTACATCTATATCTATGACAGCCTTGTGTCAATGTACAACAGTACTCGTAGCTAGCAATTACCCCAAAAATCACATTAAATGTGCAGGACAATGAACAATACATAGGTAGGTGAAATGGGCATCGTTTCGTTGCTGCCTTGCACCCGCCCAGGTGGATGTCTATCGGCAAGTGTGCCTTGAAAGATGCAATGCCGACTGCTCGGAAGTCACTTATGGCCGGGATCAGCTATGGGTCCATGGGTCGGATATGGGTCAAATTGCTTTGGCATCCCAATCCCACCCTATCAGAATATCACCCTTAAAATCCCGAAAAAAACAGCCATAAACCCTGGCTTGGTCTTGGATTCATTTTACTGTAGGGTCCCTTGTTGATGGTGTTACATAGGGGATGGGATGACTAAAAACGACCATTTGTCGTTCTCACGGCCTCAACTTTTGATCCATGCCCATATTTTGTGTTTGGGTGACCCTTTGGTCGGTTGCCACAGAGGTCACATGTCAACAACGCTTGGAGCTCTTTCAGAAGCATGGAGACCACTCCTCAGAACGGCGATATCAGCTGAGGTGGTCAACCAGTGTCAACCACACTGTGCTCACGGCCTATTGAAATCACTAAAATGACGGGCCCGTACTTCGTAGTTGTAGAACTGGTAAATGTTTGACATTGTTTGACCTCACTGCGATGTCACAATGATATGAAGGTAACTAGTGTATCCCAAAACGGCCAAACATTTCACTGGTGAATTACTGTAATAGTGTAATTGTATATATTAATAGTTATATTATGTTATATTAACGGTACATGTACAGAATCCCAATCAACTAGTCCGACTAAGGAGCAGATCATGTCCTATCGGTCCGATCGTCAGTGGTGAAATCAACCACCTGTCACCTTTCGCCTCGCGTTGAGAAAGGTTGCACTGCGGGGCTGCGCCGCAAGGGGTGGTGCTGATGGCAAGAGTTGATGGCAAGTCAAACATTTTGTTGACCACAATTTTAGCCTTGTTTCCCAGACTTTATTTGAGGGATCATTGACAGGGAACCGCAACATGAACCACAACATGAACCATTATGATATATAGATTCTAACGCCCATGGCTTTATCTAACGCCCATGGCTTCCCGAAACGTTTCGCGCAACTCAACCAGTCATGGTTTATGGAGAAGAAGCGCAGTAAAGCTCCCACATGTCAGAGAAGGACCAACCATTGAAAGCCGCCTATTTCTTTTGTGGATTTGAGGGTGGCTATGTTTGGCTCTAGGCTTTCAACATCAACAACTTCTGGTGTTTCTGATTTCACCTGCGGATCCCAGTCAGGCCAGCGTCCCGGGCCTGCACCCAACGGATGTGGTGCGGGCGGCACTGGCGGGGATTGACCCTGAGGCAATGGCATGTGCCAAGGGTGGGTGGATTGGGCTGTGCAGCTTCGGGCAGCCTAATTTGGAGAAAGATCGACAATAGTATGGTTATATATACATATAGTATTTATGTCATTTTATTTTTTACTATACTATATTATATTATATTATATTATATTTTATTTTATTTTATTTTATTTTATTATGTGTATATATATATATATATGTGATTGTATGATATTGTATGTTTCTATACGTAATATGTGTGTACATAAAAATATTTTATGTATATATATATATATATATGTATACATACGTATGTATGATATATATATATACACATACATATGTATCATATTATATATATCATATGTGGATTCTAACGACGTTGCCACGATGCCAGTGTAGATGATAGTAGGCGGGGACTATTCTTATATCAGCTTTGTGAATTTCAGCCAGAGATACGAATTCGCATGTCTTCCATGGAACTGGCAATTGATGACGTATCTTTACCCACTCATGCAACCATCCAACTTGGATGCAGATTCAGCCACGAGACGTTCTTCGCTCCATGGGACAGCCAGCCATATCTCTCATTGAAGTTATTGAAAACTGAATACGCGGTATACCCTCCAACCCTCAATTGGCGTATCCCATTTTCAGACAGTGGGCCACATGCAAAGCACAACTATTCAGGTGGTCAAGGAGGAGGAAACGCAGAAAATCCTGGATGCCTATGTGACTGCAACGTTTCCCGGCGATGTAATCCCCAAGGGGATGTACCACAGGAAACAGCATCCCACTGCCACAGGAATGTAAGATGCCTTCTGGATCCTTATGGACTATGGAACCTGCAGACTTGCATTTTTATAATTTGATATGGTTTGATAAAATGAACATGTTTCAAGGGAATCGCACTGTACAATGGAAGAGTGTTGTTGGGTTTTCCCTTTGGGCTATTCGTGTGACCTGTGCCTAAGTTCCACAGGTGCATGGGTGAATCTACTGACAAGACAAGTAGGAACAGGTCTTCTTTGCTCCGAGGATCTTTGCAGTTTCCAAGAAACTCTTGAGTGCAGTCGATGTTTCCATATGTTTCCATCATGTCTTTGCATTGTCCATCCACAATTCACATCCAAAACACGGTCCCGGATTGCCCAGCCACCAATCCACCCCACCGAGTGTGAGGTGGGGAGATGAGAGTCACCTCATTGAGGACGAGACCTTTGATGGGCCATGCTGGCATGGTTGGGGCCAGCCACTGTGGATGGTGAAGGAATGGAAGTGCTGGGAGCAAAAGTTGATTTGGGGGCTTTGAGAGGATCGCAATGTTCATCAAAACATATTTAAAAAATGATTGGAAGGATTCGGATTGGCATTTGGAGCTCTTTGGCGCTATTGTGTCTTCGGTGATGTTGGCCTTGGTTAGAGGTTGACATGAAAGGTTGACCTACTCAAGTCATGATTCTCTCGCCATCCCCGGTCAACACTCACAAGTGTACCAGGGTTCGACATATCCCGACATGCAAAAGAATGACATGTTCAACTCTGTGGATGCAAATCAACAAGCAACCATATAAGCAACCTCTGACGTGTTGCTTCAGGGTCATGATATCAACTCCACCGCAGCAAGCCAGCATACAGTGACCGGGTTGCACTTTGATTGGACACCAGTTCTGGTGGTCGATGATGCGAAACATGTGTTGACCTTCGTTTGTCTTGGTTTGGAGAGGGTTTAGGTGGCTACACCATGGCACTTGTCATGTCCCCAGAGGCAACAAGTTTTTTTTACAGGAGGCTATGCTCTTCGTTTAATTGACTTGTTTGTTGCAAATGAGTCCATCCACGTAAGACTCCCACTTCTTCACAAAGTCATTGACATTCGAACAGCGGTTTGGGCCTCAGGTATTGTGTGGGCCTGGACCTTAGGAGTGCCGACATCAGCGGCCAAAACGTGGAGAACAGAAGAGGTTTTTTTGTGACGGGTGAACCAAGTCTTCACTGAAAAACATGTTTGGTGAATCGAAGTGTTTTCGTTCTGAATTCTTGGACCCACTCGTCCAGCATCTTACTGTAGTATGGGGATGATGTATAGGGAAATTAGTCTTTCCTAGCCGACATTGCTGTAATTGATGCTTCGGAATATCATCTCTGGTGAATCCTTGCCATTCAACCTAGTATTTATATAATTTATATAATATGAATATTATAATACATATAATATCATATAATATGAATGTATTTCCTATAATATTTAAGATAGATGTGGAAAACCCACTATTTCCTTACCATGCGTTTTCCACATCGTTTTGTATGTCTACCCCACAGGTACCACCCATTCTTCGAGATGATCGAAGAGTTTTTTTCCTCTCCGCTCAGGTATCTTGTGGGGCTACGCCCTACGAGGTGCCGAATCACGGGCAAAATATGGCAAAATGATCATTTTGTGATGAGCAAACATCCATTTTTGGGGAGTATCCCATGAGCCAGGCATGGTGAAACGCCTGGCCTTAGATCGACAGTTGGGCACCGTTCCAGAGGCCTGGAAGATGGGGGATTGGGGCCCAGAATGGATCAAAAGTTTTTTTTTAACATAGGGAAACATTATGCTGGTTGCTGGTTTGGAACTAACTGACTAATATTTTTCAGAGGAGTTGAAACCACCAACCAGTTATGAAAAATGATGATTCACCCTGAATTTTGCTGATCAATTTTGAGACAGTTCGGCACCTCTTGCAATACAGTCCTGCAACGGCAACGCTCAGTCGATTGCTGCCCAACGTTGGCAGTTGGAACGGGCCTTGGTCTGGAACTGAGCGAATTGAGCAGCCTCTGACTTTGGAAGATCACAGTTCGCCAATATTACCCTCGTACCCTAGTACATGTATATGTATAATATGTCTATATAATATGTCTATATTGTATGTCCATATAATATGTTATTATATAAGTTGTCTATATAATTTGTCTATATGTGGAATGATCAGATGATTAAATTCATGTCAATTGATTATACATGTCTATATTACGTCTATATCATCATACATACATACATACATACATACATACATACATACATACATACATACATACATACATACATACATACATACATACATACATACATACATACATACATACATACATACATACATACATA
>Ga0126342_10012045_pt1 | contig 15441 bp, 12 predicted proteins | sample Cyp1metagenome_FD_92528 | JGI IMG/M metagenome (GOLD analysis project Ga0126342, IMG submission 92528) | Coral microbial communities from Lord Howe Island, Old Settlement Bay, Australia - Cyphastrea 1 metagenome | ecosystem: Host-associated > Invertebrates > Cnidaria > Coral ...
ATTTTATATTATATTATATTATGTTATATTATATTATAGTATATATATCATTATATAATATAATATGATATAATATATATAATATATTATATGTATTATTATATACATTATATATAATACAATATATATATATAATATGTATAATATATAATATATTATATAATATGTAAATGTAATACATATATAATATAAGATATAATATATACATAATATATACATGTCTAGTATATATATTGTATATATACATATCATTATACAATATATATGATATATGTGGATGCATATGCAGTGTATATACATATATATATACATATATATACTGTACATATACACACATGTGTGTGTCCTTCAATTCCACAGGTTGCTCCCAACACCCCAGATACATTTGGGGTAGGAAATGGTTGGATAAAGAGGCAAAATCACCAAGTTCACCATGTGGCTATCATGTGCCACAGGTTGGAGCACCCCTGTTTAGTGGATTGAAGGGAAGAATCTTAACCAGAAACCATGGTTTTTGCAGTGAAATATTAGGGGGTTCCTGTTCATTGTCCCATCATTCGATTTTGGCAAAAAAATATGGTGGTTTCAATTCAAAAAGAACGTATCAAAGCGATATATCCCCCGCCATAGTTAAAACTCTTGCCAATCGTCATGTCCTGCGATTGTGGAAGCCTGTGTCACATGTTGCTACCCGTCAAACCAAAATACCTGGGCAGATGTTGATCCCACATCATATTGACCCGTCTCCATCTATGTTTTTCGGCTCAAAATCACATAGTTTATACCTTTTGACTTTCATCACCTGTCCATCACCGTTGCCAACAAGTGTCTGCAAGACTTCTTTCCAATCGCTCATGTGTTTCATGCTCACCAGCACCTCCTGTCTGCAACCAAAAACCAAAATGTGGTGCCACATCTTTGTCAAATCCAATGCCACCCCAATGGCAGTGGATGGTTTGATACAGGAAATTGACCAAGTTATGTGTCTATGAGATCCGCAAGTGCGACTCGTACCGACGTCATTCCTGCCAAAAAAAAAACTATGCGCCGCTCAATCAGAGAAATGCATTCAGCCTGGGTCAGTAGGCCTTGATATGCATGTGCCGCTAAGCAACAGGGGCTCCAGCTAGTGTTGACTATCAAGAAATGCTATTCAGAGCCAGAAAGTGTTGACTGGACACTTTTCCAGGCCACCCATCGGTGAACCGGGTGAACCCCTGGCCTTCTGGGTCCTGTTGCTCCACTCTTCAGCCGTAGCTTTCATTTTGAGACGTGCTTTGTTGGTAGCGCTACCAACGAAAGACCTCAGCTTGCCCCCGGCCCAACGGGGCTGTATGGAAAGATCAGCTGAAAATGTATCCCACTGGTGGTTCCTGAAGGCCCTGCGATGTGTTGTTGGCTTAGAAGCCCATCTAAGTATGGACTAGACTAGAGATATATCCACCATAAATCCACCCTTTGTCTACTCTGAGCCAGCTTATGTATCATTTGGGAGACCCCTCCTGTGCATCTAAGCCGCACAAAGTAACTTCTTTCCGCAAACGACATCTGTGCTAGTGGCATTTCCGGCTGCTTCAACAAGGGCACTGGAACATGTCCATAACCTGGACAAAATCTGCAGGAAACCGATCCATTGAATCATCTTTTTGATCATCGACATCTAGTTTGGGGAAGCCAATGGAAAATGCTACGCATGGGCCTGAAAAGTTTGGAGGAAAATGGGGCAATCTGGTCTTACTCAGCCTCAGCATCTGCACCACATCATGGATCAACAAATCCCTGGCTGGCCTATTTGGGGGGCTTCTTCAATAGCAGATTGTCGTGAATTCAGCAACCTAAAGATCCTAATGAAGTCAGCCTGGATTCATTAGTCCTTGGTTGGTCCTACCTAGGCAGTTCACCATTTCCGTAGTCATCGCGTCATAGAGGATCTATAATGCCAACCCTGGTTGACTACTTGTGGCATAGCATAGCCCAAGAGTGATCAATGACCATCAAGAATGGTCCCCTGCATATCTGCATATCTGCATATCCTGAAATCTCTCTGAGAAATCCTGGGTTGATATTGCACCAACCCAAAGGGCCTCCAGCACTGAACACGAAGAGGTTCGGAAAGTCTTCTCTTTTAATGCGCGTGTTCCTGACGCTTCGGAACTTGCAACCATTGCCACAAAGCTCAAACCTGAAACATCCTGAAACTGGCTATTTTCTGATCCAACAAGAGAAATAAACCTCTGAAACCTGGAGGATAATATCCATTCTGTTGGGATGATTTCCCGACAATTTCCATCATTTCTGGTGAGGTGGTGAGGTCGCTACAACCTCTGGAGGCCATTTTCCAGCTACACCCTGGGGATCCCAGCTTAGCGCCCCAGAAAATGCCCAAGTCGTGCTGGGAGACTGTGATGTACAGCACATCTGCTCTCATCTTCTCTTTCAACATCCTGACATGACTTGAAATTTGCCTTGTCCCATTCAAAGTGGCAATGAAACAAATCAATGGAGTTAGGAAGAGTGTGCTGGAAACTTAAGAAATTGGATATATCGGATATGGGATTTCCTGCAACTTTTCCACTCAACAATTTCTTTTGAAGGATTTCTTCCTAAAGGACTTGACTGCCGCTACTCTGGATCTTGGCATCAAGGCGAAGGTGCCACTGTTAACTCATCCGGTTGTCCTGCAACCTCTGCTCAAACCTGCTCAAATGGTCTCAGCTCAAAGAGTCTGCACATTGATGATCTTCATCTATGCGCATATTCCTCATTCCTCACAGCTATGGATGCATATCTCAAATGCGTTCAAGCTTCGGAATCATCCCATTCGGATAGGCCCTGCTACGGACTGCCAGATCAACCCAGGGTACGAAGATGGGGATGAACCTCGGCTACCGGGTGCTGCTCGTGGTGGGAAACCTTCTGAACACACTTTGGTGAGGACAGATCGTCTATCTAGACATCGAAGGTACCTTTTCAGCCATGATCTTCATAATGTCATGCAGTATGCAGCATGCACAAAAACACACAAAAACAGAGTTCAAACCTGCTTGCTGCACAACCAGAAACGGGCCAAAGATGTCTCTCAACCTGGTTCCTTCTGCACGTTCAAACCATCTCTGGCTAAAGTTCTTGATCCAATGGTTCCTGGGCTCACAAGCTGGTTATGGGACCAATGGGCATCACTATCATCACTTGGATCTATGACAGTACAATGTCCTACTTCCAAGTTTCTCTTCCACTAAATTTAGATAACCACCTGGAACAGCTCATCAAGAGTGCAAACCTGAGAAAACTCATTGGCCTCCTTTGCCTCAACACCCGAGGCTCTCCTTTTATCCCATGCCGTGGGGGGAAGTCCAAGGCCCCCCTTCCCCCTATCTGCCATTCAGCGACTCGATCCAAGGTCCTTTGTAGCCAGCCCAACCGTGCGCCGGAAAATCCATGGGGACAAAGGTGGTCACGTTGTGATAGATCTGCGTGGACGCATAGTTGGTCCCAGTGGGGTTCCCAGGTTCCCAGGGATTCAGGGCACTTGATTTTAGACCATTGCTGGATGTAGGAGGTCTGCAATTTTATCAGTGGAGGGAAGTTCGCATAGGAATGATAGATCCGACCAAGGTCAATACCAAACAACCAGTTCCTTCCATTCCTATCAAGACAAGCATGTGCCACCGGCTCCAAATAGGCTTTGTTTCAAAACGCGACAAAACCCCCAAAAAAAAACACACATTCCAATTCGGAAAATGCGGGTTTTTGCCATGGATAGCCATGATATTGTGGGGCTTCCAAATTTTGCGGCACCTCTTCGAAATGTTTTTCTGCATCCTCAGGATAGCGGGCTTCCTGCTGTGGAGATGTCAGGCGTATACACGCCAGAGCCTGGTTTGGCCGAGGGGCCGGCCCCGAAGGAAACAATACAGACGATAAAGAATGGGCTCCACAAAATGCAGCCCTAAGATGCCCTAAGGCTAAAGCCAACTAAACCCGAGCCATACCCAAAAGCCAGTTCTACCCCTTAATATCCCTTAATCATATCCTCATCTTCAGAGGTTTAATCCTCCTCATCTCACTTGATGGTGAAGAGGCCTTCTCGATCGAGTCCAAGGAGGACAGGGAGATTGGATCCTCCACCTGTTTCCAGGCGAGAAAGCAGAGAGATGGATAGGGATCACCCAGAATCTTCATGGGGATCAAACATGACATACTAATTACCAAAAAGCAAGCTTACGAAAATGAAGTCCTGAAGCCTGAAGATGAAGATTGAGCCCCAACATTGGATCAAAATGGATGCTTGAAAGCATCCATTTAGATGACCAAGTCTCAAGTTTGAACCACACCCACCAAGGGATGGTTCTCCTTCCAAAATGACCCAAGGCATTCACCGCCATTGAAATTACCCCAAGGCTCCCCACAGATTGAGCTTTCGCGGAAGTTGTTGTGGTCGTAGTTGGCGGCGAGGCCGCGGGAAAGGCCTCCTGCCAGTCCTGCTTTGGGACGCAGGGGTCCTGGACAAACCTGTCTACATGACCAGTACAAGATCTGTCAAAGGTCGCCCAGTTCTTTTCAAAAAAAGATTGACTACCAGCAATCGTTGAACCCAACTTGACCTGATAAGAATCACCCATCCTCGTGCCTGGCTGTTTTTGCGTTTTTGATTTCTGCGTGCAGTGGCTGTTCAAAAGTCACCCCCGGTGTTCCTGAAGCTCTTCCAGCTGTTCATCCAGCTTCACAGTGTGCGAAGTCCCAGCTTCCCACTGGGTGCCCAAAAAGAACGAGAAAACGCACAAGCAAAAGACACCCAGGCAGCACAAAGTGAACTTGCAGCATGTCCTTAAATTTCCGGCCAACCTGTGAGCCATGAAGTTTCTGCGAAATTGTCATGAGCTCTATGACATGTTCCGCATTTGAACTAAACTGCCTCTGCGGGTTGTCTATAGCAAATAGTCGGCAAACGTGCAAGTTCTAGTGGCGCCAACAAAGAGACAAAAGAAGCCGAGTGACGAAACTGATTCATCGTCCCCCTCATCCACGCCATTTAACAGCATGGTGGGTCCAGGGCTGCCATTCGTCTTGAATTCCCCAGTTCCACCCTGGGCAGCACGACAGAAGCTGCCTAGAAATTTTGCTTAGGATGCGTGTCACTGTCAGGAAACCACCTCCACCAAATCCCATGTTTTTGTGTTCTGTCCAAAATCATGCAAAGCTAACGACTCACTCAGATTTGTTCACTTTCGCAGATCATCGTTGCATTGCACAAGAGACAATGGTGGCTTCGCACTTCCTGGACTGTGTTTCTACTGCTTGTGGCACTTACCAATGACCCCAAAAAAATCCACCAGAATGACACTTGCAACTAGAAAGCCAGAATCACATAGGAACAAAAGAGAAACAACAATGTAGTTTCAGGCTTTTACTGGTCAATAAGCTTTAACCAGCATGAGATCTCGCGGCCCTACTGCTCTATCCCCAAATGACAGCATTCATCGTGGCTGAACAGAATCAAATGGTCAGCATAAACGAGACCCCCGGACCATCTTCCATGTCAGAAACAGATCGGTCACAGGGGAACGGGATCAAAGTTGGCAAATCTATGAAGTCCCTAATGCACCCGGACCCCCTGGGGTTTGCTTCGGAGTTGATTTGGATGATAAGCCCCATTTAGAAGCAATAGTTGATACCCCATCAACAGCCCGGTTGTATAAGCAAAGGTTATAAACCCTTTAGTATCATCCGGTTTTATAAGCCATTTAGTATCATCCGGTTTACCTTAAATCAGCTTAGCTATCGTAGCCCTACTCTCACCCCAATGGGATAACCGTTGAAGCCCAAAAAAAAATCTCCGTGTTGGAGCAAGGAAGCTACTTGGAGGATCATAAGTGGATCATAAGTGGTTCATAACCATAGCATAGCAATCCATTTCTAGATGGTGATAACCAGGATTTATAGTGGGATAAACCATTTCTAGATAATCCATTTCTAGATGGGATAAACCATTTCTAGATGGTGATAACCCGCGTTTTTAAAAGGGGACTTATCACCGGGCGGCGAAAAAACCAAACCGCGATCCGCCGGACCATCCTATGGGAAGCGCCGCACCAAGTGACCAACAAACCCTGATCTTCATCTGCCGAGACCTCAGCGCTTGAAATCACGTCAGGCTTGCCATCCCCAAAGACATCTGCCAGCGGCTCTGGCATCACCGGCGAAACCTTACCATGGCTCCTTTAGGGAAACCACAAATTCCTGGTCAAATCTGATCCGGATGGTTTCAGGTTGAAGTGTGGTTCAATAGCTCTGGCATGGCCTCCAATATTTCGTGCTAATCTAATCCAAACGGCTCCATGTATGCTGTATGCTGTTGAAGTGTGGTTCAATAGCTCTGGCATGGCCTCCAATATTTCTGGTTAATCTAATCCAAACAGCTCCATGCATGCTGTTGAAGTGTGGTTCAATAGCTCTGGCATGGCCTCCAATATTTCTGGTTAATCTAATCCAAACAGCTCCATGTATGCTGTTGAAGTGTGGTTCAATAGCTCTGGCATGGCCTCCAATATTTCTGGTTAATCTAATCCAAACAGCTCCATGTATGCTGTATGCTGTTGAAGTGTGGTTCAATAGCTCTGGCATGATGTACAACATTTCCGAAAAGCCCTGGTGCTTTGTCCGCTGCTCAACAACCCAGGGGCAGCCAAGATGTCGGTGCTCGAACTTCTCACTGCAGTGCCAAAGAAAGCACCAGCTTGCTTGAGCTTGTTTTTGAATGGAAACTGTAGGAACATCATGAAGACTGGTGCGTCAGTATGCTCCAGTCATGTACAGTCTGTCCATTCTTGAACTTTGCAAATAATTCTTTTTCAAGAGGACCATAGCCTGACCAAAGTTATCCTTTTATGCACCAGCTGAAATCCTTGATATTATCAGTGACACCTGCATAGGGGTGAAAACTAGATGCCCAAAGTTACAATGGTTGAATACCAAAAGTCAACAAAATCTGCAGGTTGGAGGTTTTTTTTTGCCTTGAGTCCATGATCGGTCGGAGGCCCTTATTTTGTGCCTTAACTCCATACTCATCTCAACCAGGGATTGTAGCTCTATAAGCCAAGGATCTCTAAGAGCAGTAAGAGCAAAGATCTCTCGTTCCTGTGCTTCACAGGATGCCTGGGGAGAGAGAGAGAGAGAGAGAGAGATCTATGATACAAGTAGGCAACTTCCTGGTGGTATTGCAAATTGACATAAACTATCATAATCTCATAAAGTCATAGATTTAAAATTTTGTCTTCAGTTCAGTATCTTGCTACTTTCCAATAACCAATATTTACAGGATGACATGCAATCATCATGCTGCCAAAACACCTTGGGTAGGCTTTCCACCAGTGCTCGAATGCGCTCGGTGGACTGAACTACCTTCAGTTTCGGTGTGTCTGGAGCGATACAGGGATGATTCAACTGGATCAGCCGCTATCTTTGCCCCTCAACCAAACTAACTTCCCAGAATTACTGTCACCACTACCAGCAGAGACATCAAAATCAAAATCATCTTTCAACCACGGAATTCAGCATTGACAGTAGGGTTCCTATGGTTTTTTACTACAAAGGGGATACCTTCAACGACAAAAAAATCGCCTCAGAACTTCTGCAGAGGACCCATTCGGCCCATTCCCTGCCTTCCGTGAGGCCAGTGGTTGACCCGGTCTGGAAGGTGTTGAGAGGTTCACCTGCAGATCCTCTAGCAGCGCGTCGGGCAAATTCTTCGTGAAGGCACCGTTGCGAATGAGGCACACGGCCGCATCCTGGTGTCCATTGGCCACTGCCCATTGCAGCGCCGTCCTTGCCGCACTGGGAGGTTTTTTGGGAGGAAATCTCAAAAAGATACCCTGAAAGCAATGGCAGTAGTCTTTTCAGTGAAGAAAGCTAAGTTGCTCAATCATCTCAAAGGACACGGCTATTGCACCTGATTTTGTCAAAAAAAAACATGTTGCTATTCAAAATTAGGGTTGTGAGTTTATTCATGAATGGGATGTACCCCAAAATGATCCAAATGGCAGCATACAATGGGCAAAATGATGTCACAAGAACGGTGTGATTTTAGGGACATCCCGTTTTCCCATGTTCGGACGAATGGAGTGACATGCAATTTCAAGTACTCTCATACCGTATGAATCGATAATAAAGCTGCTATCATGCCCCTCAAGTAAGTAGACATCATAATTATATCCATCATATATATATATATCCTATCTACATAATCCATATCTCAATTATCTCATCTGAAAAAAATCCATGATATATCTATCAAGCATCAACAATCCTATCATAGACATCATATTGTATAAACCCCCACCACAAGAATCCTCCCGCGAGCAGATTCTGTGTCCTTCCCCAGCGATCCTTAGCCTCGAGGCCTCCATCTTTGGCCTTGAGGCCCTGTCACTGGGGTCGTGGCTGGCGCTAGGTCCAATGGGGTATGAAACCAAGCACCTTATAGGGATAGGATTCTGGGGATATATACGTGTGTATACATATATATATATAGGAGATATAGTGGGATATCAGTAGCATTCGGAGATATGCCCTGTTGAAACCAACCATTTGGATCCATTTGGGACTGTCAAAGAGGATGTTTTTGGGGGATGTAATGGAAATATCATGGGACGATAGCGGGATATCAGTAACATTGCTATGGGGATGGATGTGGGATATTCATGGGGATAGCAACAAGGATATACTGGAGAGAGAGAGAGATAAACGTAATGGGTATAGCCGGTATAGCCGGTATAGCCTATAGCGAGGTATCATACAATATGGGTTCAATATCATACTAGGGTTTGCTCCAAAAGGGATCAAAATAGTGGAATTAAGCCCAGATCTATGTTTTATGGGGACAAATTAGGTGTTAAACCTTGAACCAGGAGGCTGCTGAATCTGCAGTAAATTGCAAGAATTTAAGCCCTGTAGCCAGGCTAAACTCGGCATATCACAAAGTGAGTCCTGCTGATTTTCAGAACTTGGCAAGTCATGCATTTGTCAATTTGATCTCCCTGAACGTACCATCACAATTCTGGAAAATCTGGAAAGGAATACTGCTCCGGCAAAAAAAACACTAGTTCAAGCAAAAACAACACTATCAGATGCTTTTCAAGTTAAACAGTTTTGCCTTGTCCGCTTTCTCCCAGCCTTCACCCTTGACAGCACCAACTCCATGGACTTCAGGTCGCCTGACCTGCAAATTTCAGCTATAGCTAGGTGCATCTCAAGTTCACAACCCACAGGCGTATGCCCTACATGAATTAGTTTAGGCTATGTGAAATTGATGACTCTGGGTATATCTGGACATGATGCGGTGCCCTCACAGATCCTGTTTTTCTCTGTTAATCCTGAGATTCTTCGGGGAGAATCATCTGCTCAACTAGGACCACAACCCCTGACACCGTGAGCCGCCATGATTCTCTGGCAGACAATAAGTTGTGCAGGGAAGTTGCCTGCCAATTGTTTGCCATTTGCCCGTGGATTTGTGAAAACCAAACTTTAATGAACCCATATGGATGCCACAATAATCACCGAGAAACTGTGGGCAAAACATCTTCATGTCCAAAACAGGTCACGCCTTGCAGCTAGGTGGAGTACAGTTTGCCTCGGTGTCGGCCAAAAACTGACACCTATCGCCTATCGGTAATGGGCGGATCTGGTGGCATCAATGGGCAAACAGAGTGTGCATTTTCTCAATGGTATTGTTTACATGTTGGAACAGTTTGATTTTTATCTTCGGTGAGTTCAAGCACTCCTGGGCAAGGGGAGCCCCTATGTCCACTCAGATCCGTAATTGTTGAGGCCAGTCTGCCATCACATCCACACCTACTTTCTTCCCAGAATTTCATGAATGGAAAAATTGTACGAAAAGCTTGGATCTACTGGTTAAACCCATGGTTTTACTGTCCATCTTCCACCAATCCAATCAACAGCAAGCTTCATGTCAGCATCTCTGGCCCATGTAGCAACGCCCTCCGGGCCACGATCATTCAACAAAAGCTGAAGCAGTTCAGCGTCCTCAGTGCATGGCACTAGGGATACTAGGCTGGGCCGCGATCACGCGGCAAAACCCATATTGTAAGGTAAAGTCGGCTACAAATAAGATTACCATCTGGTTATTTAACATAGCCATGGAAAATCCCTTAGAAATGCAGGTTTTAGTGGGAAAATCATCCATAAATGGGCCATTTTCCATGGATATGTTAAATGACCAGAGGGTAACATTATAGTAATGTAGTGGACTTTTTTACACACTTTTGCAAATCACAAACTTGGCTATATCATAGCGTTGTTTGATATCCTCTCCATATCACAGGGGTGAATCACTGACTAATTGACCGGTGGAAGAGGTGATCCGAGAGTGCTAAAAAAAACAGCCGCACAAGTGCAGAGCATAAAATGGACATTCTGAATACAGTAATCCCAATCATACTGTCATAAACCTACCATTTGCCCATGTAAAAATGGTCTGTAAAGAGAGCATTTGTGGTAATACTGGGGATGGTTTGTAATTGGATCTACCACGTTACACTCTTACGCTTGGCTTCAAAATCCACATCTGGCCTAATTCTACTCCCATTTATCAATAATCATATCAAACACCAAGAGATATACACAATCCTCTGCTGCTAGAGTTGCGCCGGTCACTGATGTTTATGGATCTCGGGCCCATAGATATCGATAGTATTTGCCATCCCCGAGTGACAATGGTAAGGATAATAGTAGGCATGTTCATCATCACCACCATCATCATCAACAACATCATCACCACAATAACCACAATAACGATACCAACAGTAATATTAGTAATGGTGATGATACTTATGAATCTTATGGATTCTTATGGCTCATCATAGCACTTGGTTGTTGATCTCTAAAAATCTCAACCGATCCCATCGGTCCATCGGTTTCCATCGGTTTCCAAGCCACAGCCCTGGCAGCTGCCAGATGCGCTGCACTGGTCCGTGCCGTTGTCATGGCACGCACGTTGGCACGGGCTGCCAGCAGCAGCCGAGCACAGCCTAGCCGGTTTTCAGGGAAGAAAGGCCCAGTCTTTTTCAGGTCTCAGGTCACTCAAAAAGAAGGGTAACCCAAGCTCAACTTGTTTAAAAGTCAAACAAAATCACAAGATATCTGACTTCTTCCAATCACTCAAAAAGTCACGGTGCAAGCTGAACTGCTTGAGCTTCACACTTGCATGTCCTGCAGCAGCAGCCGCGATGAGAGGGGCTTGTCCTCGTGGGGGCTGACCACGAGCAGGGCCATCAGGGCCAGCAACCTGGTTCCGCAAGAAGAAAATTGAAATCCATGGAGATCCTTTGTTACTCTCGACATTTGCGGAAAAAAGTATGAGTTGTTTCCTGTGGGTTTCCCTGAAATCCATCTCCATCATCATCATCATCATCATCATCATCATCATCGTCAACGCATCAACCAGTTCGGCACTCAAATCTCACGTCAACCAGTTCGGTGCCTCCAGTAAGGCCCTCACAACTTCCTCTCGCCCGTCTCCTGTGCGGGAGGGGGCAGCTCTCCTCTTCCAAGGGGGGATGCTTTTCGGATCTTTTTGTAAACCCAAAATTACAGTAATACTACTAACAACAATGATAATAATAATAATAATAGTAGTCAACCATAGTAATACGAGAAATAAGTAGTGATAGTGACAAACAGAAAGAAATCCCAATTTTATACCGGAAAGATGTGGTCTAGGTGGTCAATGGCCATCCGCCAATGGTTGGTTCATGCCACCTTCTATAAATTGGACATAAATTGAACAGTAAATTGAACGGACAAAAGATGAATGCAAGAGTTGGACGACCAACCCCTCCAAGATTTGTCTAGAACTGAAGTCGTTTTCGCTAAGCCTTTGGACAAACCCATTCAAATTTGAAAAATGCCTGAGGTGCTCCTGCAGCTGCCACCAGAGCCAGCTCCGGCAAAGTTCCTCACAGAGACTGGTCTGCACCAAACCTTCCAAGATTTGTACTTCAAAACTGAGCCCATCTGTTTTGACTCCAACTGAAATCTGAGATGCTACAAATGGATACAAATGGCACAGATGGTACCTGTCTCATTGGACGTTCCAGTTCCGGCAGACGGCGGCTCAGCACCTCGCTAGTAGAGACAGCTTGGGGACACTATGACTTGTGTAAGTTGATGATCCTTCATCCGTTAGATTCTTGATAGATTCTTGATTGTGTTGTTGGAAAAGTGGATTCGGACGATTATTTTGCTGCTGCTGCCACAGATCCAGACTACCACAGAGATACTGGCACTTGTACTCGTGCTACGGATGCTGGCCTGTCTTTGCATGTCTTTGCAGAGTGTTGCTGTATCTTTTTTGGGGGCCTTGATTGACTATGCAAGAATCAAAAAGGATGTTTGGTTGAAAGTTGAGATCAGGATTCGCCCACCAGCCAGCCAGCCAACCTACTGAGCTCTTGTGGCACACACCCTGGGAGGCCAGAAAGGAGGCATACTGCCGCAGCATTGGCCTGGAACTTCTGGCTGATCCCAACAGGTCGTCACAGCGACCAACTGAATGTTAAGGCACTGAGGTTTCAAAAATCTAAATACCACCAAAAGCCAAGCAAAAGCCAAGCAAAAATCATTCCAGCAATGTTCATCCCCAGGCCTGGCCAGCAGCTCACAGGGTGCCAAGGGTCCCAAGGCGGCACTCAGGACGCAAAGCGCACCTGTTTCAGGCGACACACTGACTGACCCAGTACCATGAAAGTGCAGTGATTTTAAGGCAACACCAAAAGAGGAAATTGTGTTTCTGCTAACATTCAATACTTGGTGGCTCATCCTACTTAGTAAATGAACTAACCCTACTTGGCCTTTTTGTAATCAGGGTTATAGCCTAAGTGGGATGAACCATCAAGTATTAATGACATTAAGTTTCCTATGTTTTCTTTGTTGAATCACTTCGGGGAGGTTTCTGTGGTGGTGCAGTTGTCAACTGTAAGTGATAATGAGCCAACCACATCCTCCTCGTCATTTTCGGCCCGATCATCTTAGTATTTTAGCGAGGGAAATCTGGTGCTGGTTGAAGTTCCACGCATTCCCACAAATGATGTTCTTCGTTGAAGAATATGGAAGAATATGCTGTGGCCGATTTGGCATGCAATGTACGATCATTTAATTCCTGAAGGGGTTACCCCTCCCTTCATTAACCGAACAATGGGAAAAGGGTGCTGATATGACCCCAGTTTTCGTCAAGTGGGTCTGTCTGAAAATTGGGTACCAATCCAGTTGTTGATCATCATAACTGGCCATAAATTGTGGACAAGCCCAAATATATCGTCCAAAGAAAAAAATGCCATTGGTTTTAGAGCCATAATCCATAATCAAATGCGGTTATATGTGGTTATATCATATGCCCTTAGGTAATCAAACATGGCTTGCCGGAAAAAAAAAAAAAAAAAAAAAATTTATTGTTGATTTTCCGGGCTAGAAACCTCCATTTAGTTCGCGTATCTTCCAGCCACGTTTAATTACCAGAGGGTATGGATAAATACACATTAATAAATATTAGTAAAGCAATAGTGTTTACCATCCCCAAAGTTACAATTTTTATGGGTGGTTTCTCAACCATCAATCCATATGGCTAGTTTATGACATGGTTTTACTAACATAATTCCCTATCAAGTAACCATTATTGTTGTACCATTATCACTATTTACTATCAAACAGTTGACTATCAACTATCAAACAGTTGACTATCAACTATCAACTATCAACTATCAACTATCAACTATCAACTATCAACTATCAACTATCAACATCTAACATTATTGGTGATGCAGAGATGCCCATTTCCTTCAGCCTGCGCCCGCGGAGCTGCACCTTCCGGGGCTTCAGCAGAGACCATGAGCCCTGCCTCGCCCAGCTGCTCCTGCTGCACCTCGTCCACCGGATCCATGGCTGGCAGCAACACATCCTGCGCAAAACATCCAGGGATCCAGTGGTTCTAGGGAACATCCTGGATATTCATGGATAAATGGAGACTGAACCATGAAAAATGGGTCATCAAATTTCCCACGCCAAAAAAAAGAATGGCTGCTATCTCGCAAATGTGGGGAAAGCGCGACGGCAACCAGTGAAACACCTATCACGGGGCCGCCAAAACTCGGAGTTTTGAAAATTTGGAAGTTTTAGGTTTTGACCCTTAACTTGACGTTTTAAAATTTCAGCTTGGCGACAGACACAACTTCATACTTTGCAATTTACAAACATTGACTTTCAAACAATTCGAATTCAGAGCACCACGGCTGAACCTCGGGAAACACCACACCGGAACCACCAGTACCATATAGAGACCATCCCGGAACCCTGAAACTTCCACAACCTTCCGCATCAACCAGACCTCGGCCAGCTGCCGGCAGGCACGCAGAGCGGCCAGGCTATCTCCACCAAACCACAAGAAGTTGGAATTTGCGCCTGAGAGAAACACTCAGATACGCCCAGACAGGCTAAATAGATCTAAATAGGCTATCAAATCCCATGATATTTCTCAGGTGTAGATTAATGATCATGTGCAAACCCAGATACAACGATAAGAACGGCATGATAATGGACCTACAAAAATAGTGGTACAAGACCAACCATAATGAGTATATCATGAGGGATATACTGGGGGGATATAGCAAACACTGCACAATTTTGTCCAGAAATGCAAAGCCAAGTGTGTGCGTCGAAATGGTGATTCAACCAGTATAAACAAATAAACAATGGCCCAATGGCTAATTAAACTAGCAAACATTGTGATGTCAGAAGCAACTGACAGGTCTTTCAAAACCATGTCACTCCACCAGACTTCACCATCCCCTTGTTGAATCCAGAGACCATTGGTGCCACTGGGACGGGAAAACAACCACATTGGGGTTCCATCTTCTGCAAACATCTATAGCAACCCTCAAAAAAGATGCAGACTAATGTAGAAAAGTAAAACCCCATTTAAAATAATTGTAATGTGAGCCTGTTCTATCGTTGGTTGTCCTATCTATGTATCCTTTGGTGCTTCAGGTGGGTTTGTCCGAAAGTTCGCATTTTTTTTCAAAAAACATCAACCGGAGGTTCACGATGGCTCAGCACCAATTGAGATAGGAGATATTTCTCCTATTAAAATGACCTTTCAAAGGGGGTTCAGGTCCTCCCAGGTCACCCAGGCACCAATGGAGTCCTTGGAGCGCTTGAGCACTTCAGCCCAAGCGTTAGCCACTTCCTCCTGAACGCAAGGGGGGCTCAACCAGGCTGATCTTATAGGGATTTAAGTAAAATATAAATTCGGATACCAGTAGTACCGCACAAGGCGGTGGCGGAAGTTTCAGAATAGGAAACCTATAGGAGACGTTGGTTGTTGTGAATCACGGATGGCAGAGCGAATCCACTGATTGACCGAAAAGTGGTTGG
>Ga0126342_10012046_pt1 | contig 15441 bp, 16 predicted proteins | sample Cyp1metagenome_FD_92528 | JGI IMG/M metagenome (GOLD analysis project Ga0126342, IMG submission 92528) | Coral microbial communities from Lord Howe Island, Old Settlement Bay, Australia - Cyphastrea 1 metagenome | ecosystem: Host-associated > Invertebrates > Cnidaria > Coral ...
ATGAAGATAAGTTGATGTTATGATCCCTGTCAACGTAGTAGTCAGAGGGGGTGGTGGATTTTGATCCCTCAACAAGATAAGTTCATGTTCTTATTATCATCAACATATAAGTCAGAGGGGGTGCCAAATTTTGATCCCTTTATTCCGATAAGTTGAGGATATGGATTGGGTCCTTTGGATCATTCCCCCATTCCCTATCAAGAACCAGAAAGAAAATGATGATGATGATGCTGATGATGATGATTATTATTATTCTCTTGAGGTGTGGAGCAACGTCCGGGTTGGAGGGAACATGTTTAAACCATAATGCCATAATGAGAAAGCAAACATGTGGTTGGAAGACTCAGTGAACGTGGCTCCCCTTGTTTTGTGGGGAATTTGATCAGAATACAGCCATAGCTATGTCTAGCTCACCGCTACCACTGGATAGTTCCCATTAATTAAAACCTCCCATGGAATCCTGCTTTTTCCTGGGGATTTCCCATGGATTTTCCCCATGGAATTTTCCCATCACCACCAAGGCCAAGGCCAAGGCATCCAGGGCATCCAAGGCGCCAAAACCTGCATCGCCGATTGGCCCAGGCCAGTTTTCACCGATGGAGAAGGAGGCGCCATACCTCGGGCTCCGAGGGATGCGAGGGATGCGAAGGTAAACGGAGAAACGAAGAAACGAAGAAACGGCAAAGTGGCTGGTGGTTGACCAACCAATCACCTAATAGTTATATAGTGATTAATAATAGTTAATAATAGATAATAGTAGTTGATAATAGTTAATAATAGTTTGTAATAGCTAATAATAGTTAATAATAGATACTGGTTGGTGGTTGATAATTTTATCCCGCCCAAATTGGATGCACCAGTAAGAACCTCGGGGCGCAAGAAATAGATGAAATCATGGGCATTGCTGGGCATTGCTTGGCACAGCCATTCTCATACATAATGTCCTTTTGGTAAAATAGGTAGAGGGGCCGGGAGCTGGTTAATCCCATCTATCATCATAGAAACCTGTTGTTAAGGGGTAAGCTAACCCATCTATTAATCAACCAACCAGTGGGAAAAGGACATCTATAGTTTCAACCATCTTGAAAAATATGAGTTCGCCAATGGAAAGGATTATCCCGTTATCCCATATATGAAATGGAAAATAAAAGCCGTGTTTGAAACCACCAACCAGGTTAAAAATCCAGTTCAAAAATCGTGAATTGAAACTGTTCTATCTGTTTGGCTGTTACTTTATTTATGGGTTTTAGACACATGTAAAAACCAGTGGTCCCTAAACTTCAGTGGGAATAAGTATTAGGGAACATATTAGGGAACATATTAGGGAACAAATTGAAACACTATAACTACAGTAATGAAACTTGAGAACTGCTGATGGGATCTGGGTCAATTCACTCGCCGAATCATGAAGGAGAATCCCTTTGTGTTGCCCGATAGTTAAGTCAAGTTGGTTTATAACTCATCTTTCACAACCGGTTTTATGGTAAGAATAACTCTACTTCAATATAATTACTTCAATATATACTTCCATGGGGTTGTAAACCAACAATAACCAACAATAACCAACAATAACCAACAATAACCAACAAACATAGCTGGCACATGCTGGCACCGCCTTGCGTGGTATCCTGCCAAACCATCACCGAGCCGTCATTGACAGTAGCTGGAGGCTACGTCCAACCCCGAACGCCGACTCACAAAATCAAAAAACCAGATCTGCATTGATATCAAGTATCGTGATCTAATCTTGAAAATCTTCATCAAATTCAAAAAGTTGGCCAATTTTCTGATACTTGCATAAAATGCTCCAAAATGGAAAATCGTCTCTATATGTCTCTATCGATTCCCTATTTCTGGTGGATTTGGTGAGAAAACAAAAAAACACCGACTCAGCAAATCTGCCCCCCGGTGAACTAAAATATATAGCTATGGGGAATTGTCCATTTAGGAACCGGCAATTTTTATACTTATCAAAAATGCTGAGTATCCAGTTCGCAAACTTCGAGTTTGCCAGAGGGAATCCCATATAATCGCCCCATGGTATACAATCATCTACCACATTCTTGCCGCTTAAGTCCTTAGCCAAAGGTGTCCCAACATTTCTGGAGAGCCACGTCACCAAGGACCAATGGGCAAAGTGAGGGGCGGTTTGGTGGTTTGGGTAAATCTATATATATGAGTTATTGTAAAGGCGTCCCAGTCTGATTTCTCTATATATTATTTATATTATCTCCCTTCCAGGGTTTCAACCATCATTTGGGGATTCCCCAAAAACACAGAGGCATCAGTCCAGTGAAGTCACGACGTGAGGTCGCTATAATTTATGGGAGATCTCCAGGATCCATTTTCATGGAGGTACGAGGTACTGTACCATATTTTTGGCCATATTTTCTGGGGATATAAATTTAGGCCTGAATTTTAGGCCTTAAAGAATGGAATCGGTATCGCCAACAAATCGGTTCCTGAGTCATGGCCATTGAATTGATCAAGATTAGCCCAAAAATTATCGGTGAAATCCTCACGGGCTGAATCAGCCAAGGGTTACATGTGCAAAATCACTGGAAACTTACGCGAACCCCCCGTTATATCATGATCTCATATGATCTCCATTATGAATTTTCAGTGAATCCCAACTATATCCCCACTAATCCCCAGCCACTATCTCATGATAATCCCTGTTCCCCTTATATCTCATTATAAGCCCCCTTGTCTCATTCTAACGGTTCTAACGCAGGTTAATCCCCATCATACAGTATCTCATTGTAATCCCCCTCTGGTAAACTAACATAGCTATGGAAAATCACCCTCTTTAATAGGCGCCAATGTGGCAAACTGTTAGTCAGATGCTAAATCACCAGCTTAGTTTCATGAAATCCCATGAAATCCCACTAAATCCCCTTAAATCACCATTAAATCCCACTAAATCACCATTAAATCCCATTAAATCACCATAAAATCACCATTAAATCCCATTAAATCACCATTTTAGATTGGGATTTTCCAATCTAAACCATCCAGCGATGGTTCCAGGGCTACCTCGTGAAATCCGGGTGAAATCCGGGTGAAATCCCAGCCGCCTGGTGTGCCCCGGCTCGGAGCCCGTTGCAAGCCTGCCGTGCAACGAAAATGGCAATGGGGATGGAAAGAAAAAGGCACAACCGCGGCAACAAAAATGCCAAAAATGCGGGAATTTAATCATCAGGCTTTAGTGAGTTTTTGTTACACCATTTTTTTAGATCACCTTCTACTGTACAGATGGTGGAATTGTTGCATCACACCGGATGTAATACGAATGTCAACTCCGTTTCGTTTTCTTGGGGGATCAGCCCACTTTCCCGAGAAATCGGTGATGTCCAGGGAACCGATAGATCGATGGGAACATGAAAGGACTTATATCACCAAATATGACCTATTAGTCATGAGGAAGCATGACGGGAATCTACTCTTGTCATAGTTTCTTCGCATTTTTTAACCATTTCTTACCACTCTTCATATTCATACCTATTCGGAATCACACTGTAGGGGAATTAGCTTCGTGGGTCATCAAAGATGCCCAGTTTTTCGGAGAAATGTTCCACATGGTTTTGGAATCACGAATCAACCAGTGAAACATGGTCAAGCCTTTGGGTAGTCCACAAAGAATTGTCAACCCTTTGCTGTTTAAACGGTGATGTTCCATAGCAAAAAACAATTTTAAAAAAGACTACCCTCTGGTAAATTAACATAGACCCTGGCAGATAGGGGTTGGAAGACTAGGTTCCATTAAAAATGGTGATTTTCAGGGTCTATGTTTATTTACCAGAGGGTAAATGATTAATTAAACGACCCATCCCAGGTTGATGGAAAAAATCAGTCCGGCTACACTTTTACATGAGCTGCTTGAGATGGGCCACAGAAACTTCCCAAAGTTCGGTTTCCTACCAGTCGATTTTGAGATACCCTCTGATAATTTGTTACATAGCTATTGAAAATGGCCATTTATAGTGGATTTTCCCATTAAAAATGGTGATTTTCCATAGCTATTACCAGAGGGTATATGCTGAAATATGCTGAAATCATCTAAGAGTACCCCCCCAAAAAAAAACTTGTACCCTCCGGTGGTTTAACCGTTTGCGACCTGGTAGAGAAAACCCATTGAGTTCGATGACTTGGCTATTCAAAATAGTGATTTCCCATATTTAAATCACCGGAGGTGAAGACTGAGACACCACATGTTGAACTGTGGGGTGGTACCCTTCGGATGAGTTCTTTGCTTTCTATTTGGATGTGCATCCCAGCTAGGTGGTGAAGAACCGTATTACAACCCACTTATATGGGATATATTTACCATACAAGGTGGTGCCCCTTCGACATAAGTTGGTTTATGACCCCCAATGTGAACATTTTTTCGATAAATCCACCATAAACATCCATAAACGATAGTTAAGCGTTAGGCTAGTTCAAAACCAACTTAGCAAACTGGGGCCCCGGTGATTCCTGGGCACCGCGAACCAGAACCAGAACCACCAGGTTTGGCCACTGCGGCGCCTGAACTGCTTGCGGCGGCCTCGGTGGCCGGGAACTCTGTAGTGACCTCTGCCGTAGTCAACTCTGGCGACATGGTCGCACCGCTCGCCTGCGAAGTGCAACGTCATTTTTGACGGAAGCAAGGCCATGGTGGGAATATTTCAGGGCGATATGACCAACCAGTGGAGATATAATGAGGATATAACAGAGATATCATGAGGAATATCATGTTACCCTCTGGTAAACATACAAAAAACTATGGAAAATCACCATTTTAAATGGGTAAATCCACTATTTCTATGGCCATTTTCAATAGCAAACAGTTAAATTAGGGTATGTGTAGTAGAACGGGTGGGCCATGACGTCATGGCAAGTTCACTGGGGATGCGAATATTCACCTCGGGCTGTCTCGGTGTGCCCTGCTGACAAACGCGGTTCAGGAACCGATTTATTGACATTTAGTCAATGGCCATTTCAGGAACCCATTTATTGGAGGTACCTACCATATATAAGGCCTAAAATTCAGGCCTAAATTTCAGGGAATATCCCCACAAAATATGGCCGAGAATATGGTACGTTTACGTGCCTCCATTTTAGGATCCTGAAATTCCCATTGATTTAGGAGACACATTGTCCATGGGATTCTTTAAGAACATCTTTATCAGCATTGGTTGGTGGTTCATACCTGCATTGCGATTGGGATGCACATCCAAGATGGCCTAGTTTTAGATACGGAAAACGTCTTTTTGGGGCTCAGTACTTACTATTCCTTTTGTGAAGAATCCAGAAAAACCTACCATTCTCATCCTTGAACCATCAAGTAGATAACCGTAAATCAAAATAAATAACAAATATCCCCAGTTTATCCGATTATACCAACGTATCCATCATGTATCCGGCTATTGCTGGTATTATCCCCATCTTCCCATATGTTCTCATCACTGTCAAATAATGTTCCGCTATTCTCCTATCATATTCTCACTAATTATCATATCAATGGGAATTCCCGGATTTTAAAATGGAGGTACTGTACCATATAAGGCCATATTTTGTAGGGATATTCCCTTACAGTACATAGGCCTTACATAGGACTTATATATGGTAGGTACCTCCAATAAATCGGTTCCTGAAATGGCCATTGAAATATCCATCTCTCTCGGTGATTATTGATGGTATATAATCCTAGCCCCCGATCATACTAAACACCCCCCATTCTATGGTCCCAAAAGTCTTTTCCAACACCTGACTGTACATCCACCATCATCCACCATGGTTTCGGAACGGTGTCAATATGAACGGGTGAAGGGCATAGTTTTTGCCTTTCCAATGTTCTCATCATATTATATTATATATATATATATATCTTTGTCCCATTCTAGAATAGATATTATCCCCATCATTCCAATTGTTGGCTATTGGTGGTTATTGTTGGCTGTTGTTGCTTGTGGTTGTTTTTTGTTGCTTGTCCCATTACATTCGCACTGTCATAACCCACCAGCAATGCGGTACCCTCTGGTAAACGTTTACATATCTATGGAAAATCACCATTTTGAGTGGGAAAATCCACTATAAATGGCCATTTCTATGGCCATTTTCAATAGCTTTTTGTATGTTTACCAGGCCGGGTAATCACCATAATAAACCATCCCATTGACTTATTGACTAACCACAATGCGGGGTCATGTTACATCATCCCGTTGTCAAAAGCGTAGTCAGGGCACGTGGTACGAGATTTGCCGATTTTTAACCAATAGTAACCATTAATCAATAATCATTATAATAAATATATATATACATATGTGTATATATAATATAGTATAATATAGTATAATAATATACGTCTAAGTCCCCGTTATGGGTATATAAATCCCGGTTGCTGGGCTTGCTATTGGGTTTACCTCATTATCCATGAGTGTCCTTATCATAGACCCATGACTTGGATCTGCTTGTTAAACTATAGATTCCACCAGAAAAAGGCTGGTGGATTTACCGTGTGCCAATCCATATTCTACAAGGGGTGCCCACGTTCGAGAACGCTAAGTTGGGGTTCACATAACTCCAATTTCACGATGGTTTTTGTTGATGATACATCAAACTAGTTAATGGGCTTATATATATATAACCAATGTATAAATGGGGGCGTGTACGATGAATATCCTACCATATCCCATGGTGGCATTGCATTTATATACTTCATTATCCACACATCGTCCCCATCATTTTCCCATGAGCCAAAGGATTTGTTTATTAGATTTATTGGTAAACCTTAGATCTATTATTGGTAGATCTATGAGATCTATTATTGGTAGATCTATGAGATCTATTATTGGTAGATCTATTAGATCTATTATTGGTAGATCTATTAGATCTATTATTGGTAGATCTATTAGATCTATTATTGCCAATCATTTTCCCATATCAATCCACTATTGGCAAACCTTAGGTCCACCATTGTCCCCCATCATTTGGTTGCGAAATCCCAATCACCAGTTGGTAGGTGGTTTATCACGTTTATCCCGTTACAATCCCACCATTTACCCTCTGATAAACTAACATAACTATGGAAAATCACCATCTTTCAATGCCCTAACAATCCATGTATGCAATATTTGCCTACGGACAAATGTCATCTCCCGGAGGCTACATTGCAATGTCGGTTCCCGGGGCCTACGGACGTGTTTATCGAAATATAATTTGTCGAAATTTATTGAAATCTCAGAATCTTATATAAAATATGATGTATTTCTGTTTATCAAACCCCCTAACCCACCATAGTGATATCCAAGTTGCTGAACTCCGGGTTCACTTCTTGCATCGCAGCCATTTGGCATGGATGGTCAAGAATGTTTCACCAATCTGATAGAGAAATTGAATAGTCAAATGAGCCGGAACCTCAATTTCAGTTTCTTAGTATGTATTTATACACCCAAGAGCCTTTCACATAGCCCAGGTCGCCCAAATGGATCATGAAGAGGGGTGTGATCCGTGGTCATCGCCCAAGGTCATTTTTTGGGGAAAAAACTAGATATAGTTTGATGGCATATGCGCGTGCTCAGGCCACTGGGGCAAGACCTCACGAAGAAAGGCATCAGATGATAATGGTGCGCCCCTTTCGTGCTTTGCACTCCTCAGGATATCTCAGGATCATATGAGGTGTTTTCAAAAGTAGATTCAAACCGGCCCGTGTGTGCTGAAACCTTTTTTTCCTCAGCGGCGTCTCTTGTTCAGAAGTGTAGATTGCCCCGCTGATTCCTCGGTGCGGGCTCATGGCAGCCAGAACCCCAGAAGTGGACAAATATACTGGGCAAGTTGGGAAGTAGGCCAAACATATAGTTGAGCATTTTGAATTCAACATAGTTCCCAGGAAGCCACCCCAGAAGTCTATGCTGGGATGCTTGAGGAGCTAAATGGTGATTTAGTTTTGCCTGCGTTCGTTTTTGCACTTTTGAGTTGAAGTATACATATGAAAAACGAAATCTCAAAACATGATCAACAGCTACTTGCTGTTACATTTTATTTTTCATATGGGCACTTGAACTCAAATCGAAAAGAGTTTCCAAGTAGGATCGTGAGCTTGGTTTTCATTGGGCAGGACATGGTCAACAGCTACTTCCTTCACCAGGTAGACCTTCATGCCCTGCGCCAAGATCCAACTAAGTCCCTCTTTAATCTGACTGATTGTTTTGGGGCTGATTGTGCTCTGGCGTTGGAGCAGAATCATGTTTGGGTTATGGAGCTGTGCGCTACCCTTGCTGGAGCTGACCCATGGCCGCCACACAAGACCTTCAAGGCTGGGTTACGTCATGGAAAGAGAATTGCAACATGTTCCAACTTTGCATTTTTTTTCAGTTTAAATGGTGGTTGCTTCATGATGTCTCTCCATTCAGGGAATCTTCTACAAGAAGGCCATGCTGTATGGGGTCTTTGGTGAGGGAACGACAAAGAAGGCCATCAAGGAGACTAAGTGCTTCACAACGTTGTGTTTACAATATTTTGATTCATCTTTATGAACTGAGCTAGTCTTGCAGGATTGGGCATCGCAAACGGCTAGCTTTGCCCGCGCCCTGGGAGTCCATGGGGTCACTTTGTCCACCCGAAGCGCGTCCTCCAGGAACTGTTATTTCTTATTGACAGCAATCATCAAACAGCTGAAAAAGACACCCTCAAAAAATTACCCCTTTCAAGGGTAATTTTTTGGTGCCTTCACACCTAGGTACATTCCAAATATGTCTCGGCCTAGTTAAAAGTCTACTGCCGCAGGAGCTGGCAGATCCGATTGATCAAGCAATGCGTGCAGGCGTCACTTGCTGCAGGCCCGCTACATTAACTATTCCAATACATGAGTTATGTGATACCATCTAAAATCATCACCGGTAGAGGTATGGCACACTGACAAACCCTGATTCGGAATAATTTTGTTTATGGCTTCAAACTTATACTCTTCTTGTTTGATCTTTCATATACCTAGACATGGGATGTCTCAAAAATGAGGTGCCCTTTTTGGGTTTCAAAAGTGTGCCTTAGGGGACAAAAAAGGACACCTCATTTTGAGGCATCCCCACATAAGTATTTTTTCCACAGTCCATGCCCTCTGGCCAGTTGCAGATCCAGATCATGAAGCTGACCCGGAAGACTTGCCGCAGAAACAGCTAGAGAAGATTCAGGACAACAAACGCGTAGTCTATCTGAATCAGTTCGCAATCTTGTATGGTTTGGTTATGGACTACATTTATAAATCACGAAAATGTTTGCGCAGAGGATGGGGATGGCTCCAGTTCTTCTACCTCCTCTGGATCTGAAGTGCTGGTTACATGTGAGGTGGGCTTCGGAGAGCTTCCCAAACCCGAGTAAAAGGGTTGTTGGGTTTTTGTTCACACCTATGAAATGATATTTCTTTGAAGCCCCAACAGGGTAAGACAATGCACTTTGAAACTAATATTATTTTGCTTTTTTCGATTGATGATTGATTGGATCTGATGTGAGAAAATCAATCTACTGTATCAATCGTCCTGGCTAGTGGCAACCATGAGCACGAAAATGATGCAACAAAAAAACTTTGGGGGTTGCTCTTCCCAAATCTGTGACAGGTCATGGCCCCAAAGGAGTCGACGATGGAGATGCCTTGCCCGAAGGCCGAAAACTTTTGCACTTAATTTGTTCTTGGCTGGGGAACGCACTATCCAGTTGTATATAAAAAGGGTATATATACACACCTATATATATATGTTATATGTGTGTGTGTGGATGCATGTTGTTACTTTGGAGGCTGTTGCCCCGAAGGAATCAGAGATGCCCTGCATGAAGGCCAAAACAGTGTGTACTTAATATGATGCTGGTTTTTGGCTGATGAACAATCCAGTCATACTTATCCGTGTTGGTATGCACGTGTGGGTGCAGGCTGAAATTCAAAACAAGCCTGCAAAGCCTGAACTTGATGAGAAGCCTCCCCATGCCATAATCTCAGCCTGATTCCCTTGAGCATTCTTTTCTGACCGAACCTACTCCCCTGAACTTTAGGCTGATGAACCGTTGGCTGTTTGTGCCCAAGCTGCTTCTCGCCAAGCCCATAAGGAGACATGACTTTGGGTTGATTTTGGCTATGATTTTTGGCTAGGAAAACACATTAACTCATATTAAGTATTTTGTTTTTATATCTATAGAGATGTATAAAGAGAAACCTATACCCTGACCAGAGTTCAGAACCACAACTATATATATAATATATATCACCTACTTAAAGTGGAGTCAGGTTTATTAATCCGAATCCAGATTTAATCAAAAAATCATGTTCATAGAATTTCACATGGTTCATTGAATCACCGGCCGCCAGGAGAAGAAACCACTCCTCCCAACTGGCATCAACCTGGATGCATCACTTGAGGAGCAAGCCAAGGCTCTCTCCAGTGGCATGTTGGATAAGGGCGATGGTGGTGCAGCTGACCTTGCAAAGGCGCATAGCAAGGCTCGGAAACGAGCTGTTCCACGTGTGTGGTGCTTCACTGGAAATCAGGTAATTTTAGATCAAACACAGCATCATCAACAACAACCAAATATCCTCATGGAAATGAAGACTAACATGTTTTCAAAATCAGTATCTGAAAGTCAACTGGATTCATATAGATGTGATTCTCAAGATTGATTTTGGTAGATATTAGACTAGACCTCATACTGATACACACACACTATAAAATCAAGAAAAGAATATAAAAAGATTATCCTTGGATCTTGATATCAAAATATACATGTTACATATATATATATACATACTATTTGTATATCATGATATTCATGCACACACACATATATTAATATATACATAGCTTTCAGGCACCACTCACGCTCACAGGTCGCAGCTGCACTTCGGGGTGAAAAGCGCAGAGCTGAGACAGAAGCAGCGGATGGGAAACCACGGGCCAAATGCAAGGCAAAGGCAAAGGCAAAGGCCAAAGCTAAGGGAAAAAAAGCGAATGCTGGGACTGATGACAGTGTCCCCAAAGATACTCCGACGGACACACCAGGTGAGTCAGTTGAGGGTGGGGAAGTGGCAGCAGATCCTGCTGCAGATGGATCTGTTCCAGACAAACCCGACAAGCCGGATGCAGACCACCAGAAGCAAGTGCTGGCTGATTTGTGGGAGGAGAAGGACTGGTAGTAATTACCTGTCAGTATAACAACTTTATGGCAGAAGAACTGAATAATTATGACCTGTCCTGTTTTTTCACACGTGGATTTAGCTTTGTTTGTTCAGGAGCCTGTGCTGCGGGCTGCTGGCATCCCAATTCCTGATGGATATGTGCCAACGCGAAAGTCCTTTACTTTGTACTCACCAAATGGTAGTGGCAGCGCTTTGGGCATTTTGTCTGGGACTAAGCGGGTTCATATTTATATTTATATGGACAACTGTTGGAATCTACTTGTACAAAATAAAATCTTATCCTTAAAATTTAGTCCCTCCTTGGGCCCAGGTGGCAAGCTGGCCAAATCTACGTCAATGAGGCTGACCCGGTCCTGCCGGGATACAAGAAGAACGCCAAAGGAGGAGTCACCATTTCAGTTTTAAAAAGGGGTGGATGGGCAAATGCCTTCCCACATGCTAAGACCATGGGTGGCTGGAAGGGGTGTGCCGACAGCTGATTATTTTTCATGTGTGCTATTCCTGCATTATGTAAATATATATATATATATGTGTGTTTCAGGAATACCTCTCTACTGTGATCATATATATATATAATGCTTTGGGTGGCTGTGGCACACCGTGCAGCCATCGTGATTTAGGAACCTGCCGCTTTTGACATAGGCGCTTTGTACTTCACACTGATGTGCTGTTCACAGCCTACATACAACAGTGTGTGTTTCGCGCAGTTGCTGCATGGCAGAACGCATGGGGGAAAACGAAACTATCACGTGCCAATCCCAAGTGTCCTTGTTTTACTCATACCATTTCCCTCCAAAGCCATCCATAATCCATACCCAAAACACGCCAAATATAGTTATTTGGGACTTTGTGACGCTTGAGCATGATCAGAAAGTCAATATCATAAGGGCTCATGACTCATGACTGCATACAGCCCTAAAAAATCCAATATTACTGCAGGCATTTGCTTACCTCAAAGCCCCTTAGGCACCCCCAACGATCGACATTTGTTATGCCAAAGGGGCGTGGCATCCGATTGAGCGCGAGGGAATGCCACTGGCTTTTACTCCTCGGTGCACCGGTTCTACTGAATCAAGACTGCACTTCTTTGGACTATGTATACCATTCCTTGGATAGCACCAATTCTTATATATACATATATATTATATATGAATCAAGACTAAATTTCTTGGGACTAAACCGATCCAAGCTCCTGAACACCACTTCTAAATGAATCAAGATTGCATTTCTTGGGAATGCGTCACTACTTAGATATGCCAAGTATAGCAAATATAATTCATATGACATCACCTCCGTTGCCCAGGATCCACTTGACTGACTTTGTGAGCCAAGTTGGGGAGCGTGATGGCATGAGCTGGCAACGTGTGGGTGCCCTAGGTCTGCATACCAGCAGTACTTCTTCAATTCATTTTTAAACATAGCCCACCTGACCAACCAAACAGCCTAGGATCTGGATTTGGTAGAACTGTTTGCCGGTAAAGCAGTCCTGACCTCCACCTTCAGTTCCTATCTCAGACTTTCACTGATGGGATGTGCCTGCAGCTATATTCATTTAAACTGCAAGATTAAGACATGTTGTTATTGCGCCAAGGGTCTGCAAACCAAAGAGCGTCCAGGCCCCAGTTGAGATTTGCCACCCAGAAATATACATAGGCCTTCAACCTGCCGTGCTGCTGGTCCGGCTCAGGCAGTGGTTTGATATTGAAGGCCGTGGTGAGGCAAATGACTTTTTGGAAACGCAAGGTTTCCTTTTCGCTCTGAGAGATACAATGAGATTATCTGAAGGAGGCCTGTTATTTGCAGGAATTCCATGCGGTGGGTGCCTTGTCTTTTTCATTCAATTGGACCACAATGCAATGAGTGCATCAAGAAACATATAACACCCAAATTCTTGTAAGTCCTATTCTGCTATGTACTATATAAGGTGGGTATGGATATCCTCGAGTGGCCATCGACGTTATTCAACAATTCTTGGTGACGAGAGAAACTGGGCCTTAAGGATCCTGGAATATGAGTTCCGAGGTCATTTACAGGTTTGAAACATATTCCATAACAAATCTTTGGCAGGGTTGAAGGTAGGGCAAACAAGTGTGGATATATGTAGGATATGACCTCCATGTACCAGATATGCTCCATATCCCCAGATACCAGCCAAGGAGAACCATGGGTGCTGAAGGCCAACCAGATTGCTGCAAGATTTTCTTTGCTGATATTATTTTGTGTGGTGCTTCGGGCCCACTGGGTCGTGACATGTCCTGTTTGGTTATTGCGAAATAAGAAAACACTGTAAGAACCACGCCATGTATGAATTACCCATTTTGAACATCTAGGTGTATGAAATAATTCCCCCTGCCAAACTGAGGTAGAACAACCATCTTCGAGCCAACTGGTGTATTTCCCCTATATGCAATTTGCATGGAAGTATTACAACGCATGGTTCCAGCGGTTGTGGCTTGGATCAGGTTTACAATTTACTGATTGTTTATCTGGAGAATTTTGCAAATAATTGGTTCGGTTCTTCATTTTGTTTAATGCTGATCTAAGTTGGATGGGGAACTTTGACCACTTTGCCTGCAAGCCATCATACTTGGTGGGGACACCGTCGGCAGCTAAGAGATACAGTCCCAGGGTTGCCCAAATACATGTCATACAGGCATGACACACTGTCCCATGTGGTATGTATATATATCTCTCTCTCTCTCTCTCTTAGTTTTTACCTGGGAGGTCTTGGATTGCAGCCTTGGACTATAAGATGAATCCCGCCAAGAAGGAGGAGATCAAACAAAAGGGTGATACTGGAATGGTCAAAAAAACTATTTCCAAGACAACTCAAAAACCATCAGTGCCTATGGCTCAGTACATTCTAGTGGACATCATACTCAGTTCTTCGATTTTGACTTGTTTTTCACTCCTCTGGTGTTTGGCGCGTTGCCTCAGGTCTGGAGGTCGATCTTTGACTAGCAGTGCTGCGTACACTCCGTCCTTTGCAGCATGGGTGCTTCAACACCATCTGGTGGCTGGTGGGACGGGTTCCACAATTTTTAGATGTTTTTTCATTGGGTGCATATCCCCCAAAATCAGGATTTGGGCAGTTTATTTTTTCTGGCATCTACACAGTCAAATTGCTGTTGAATATAGATATATATATATATATTAATCTATATGTTAACAAGGGATTGAACAGCTAGTCAGAATAATATTGGTCTCAAACTTTTGGGAGAAAGTGAAACACCGCACCTTGAACCCCATAACATATCCCATTGTCAATTTTGATCTTTCGTGGTATTTATATATATAATATCCTTTATGATGTTCGATGGTTTCACTCCATTGGGGTCCCAAAGATTCACAGGAAAAACTATATATGAGGGTATGTGGATTGTCTTGATGGGGTATGGTGGGTTGTTTGAAGGCCGTCCTGGGGCTATGTTCGTTCCAACACTATTATTGGTATTTGAAATTGCTTTCCAAATTGTTAATTGTTGAATATGACCTTTGACTGTTCAATCTGTACTGTGCCTCCCAAGACATGGCAAATCCTGTCCTGCAGCACTTCCACTTCGCATCCAAGCGCGAATGCAGGCAGAAGACAGAAATGGTGTAGATGTGGTGCTGCCTAAGCAGATGCCGCATGCCCCGTTTGATTGGCAACACGCCAATCTTGAACCCCTTCGGCAAGTGCTTCTTGATGCACAGCGCAAGGGATTGTTCACCCCCCAGCCCGGCTTGCCTCTCTAAAGAAAACATCTCTAGTGTCAAATCCATTTTACAATCCCATAGTACTGATTAAATATGTTAAAAACTTAAGTGGGTTTGTCAATCCCTTGATTTAGTAGCACGCACCATCAAAAAAAATAGGAGTCTTGGCAAGCCCGGGATGATGTGGTGTTGCCACACACAATTCGAACAGGTTTCATCCAAATTTGTAATTTGATTGCTTGTGATTTACCAGGGGTGAAAGGATATGGTGTTCAATGCTGGCATCTTAGGGTGTTGAACTCGTATATTGCATGTTTTGTATCTAGGTGCATCTCTAATTGCCTGTGAGTTGGCTGAAAAACTATGGCCCTATCACCCTATTTCTGAGTTCCTGCGGTGATGTCCTGTCACTTTGCTGTAATCAGCTGACGTGACGGGACCGTAACGAGAGCGTAACGAGACCGTAACGAGACCGTAACGACAAAAGGTTATCGGAATACATACGTAAAAGGGAAAGTATCGAAATCTGTCGAAACACCGTAACGAGACCGTAACGAGACCGTAACGAGACCGTAACGAGA
>Ga0126342_10012047_pt1 | contig 15439 bp, 19 predicted proteins | sample Cyp1metagenome_FD_92528 | JGI IMG/M metagenome (GOLD analysis project Ga0126342, IMG submission 92528) | Coral microbial communities from Lord Howe Island, Old Settlement Bay, Australia - Cyphastrea 1 metagenome | ecosystem: Host-associated > Invertebrates > Cnidaria > Coral ...
CTGTCCATCTGTCCATCTGTCCATCTGTCCATCTGTCCATCTATCCATCTATCCATCTATCCATCTATCCATCTATCCATCTATCCATCTATCCATCTATCCATCTATCCATCTATCCATCTACCTATCTATCTACCTATCTACCTATCTATCTATCTACCTATCTATCTATCCATCTATCCATCTATCCATCTATCCATCTATCCATCCATCCATCTATCTATCTATCTATCTATCTGGCTATCTATCTATCTATCTACCTATCTATCTATCTATCTACCTATCTATCTGTCTGTCTGTCTGTCTGTCTGTCTGTCTATATCTATCTTCTGTCTATCTATTTATGAGCTGATCTATCACCTATCGGTATGTCCATCCCTTCATCCACCCATCCGTCCGTCCGTCCTCCCATCCCTCTGTCCACCTATCACTCCACATCTCTGTTTTTGAGCCATTTGCTAGAGGTGGTTGTTGCTGGTGAGTTTTGGCAATAACAAGCACCCAATAAGACAAGTTCCTCCTTCATCTCCTGGGTGTTGCAATGGAATTTTGATATCTGAGGAAATGAAGGCGTTTTTCCAGTCCATCGAAATCAATGCTGTTGATGTGCCCTGGACAGTAACATGTTATGTCATTCAGCCCAAAGCAATTGCAGACACACAAGCGTGCACATTCACACCCAGTCATATCATAGATGTAAACAAGCGGAGTCCCGCAAAGTTACGTGGCGAGGTTCACGGCGATCTTTGCAGATTGCAAACAATTGCAAATTGTGTGGGTATACGGTATGGTGGTAAATATACATGAGATGTAGAAGGAGCACGCATAAAAATGACACTCTTCCGACCTTTTTCCCGGTCCAACATGCAGCAAACAGAATAGATCACACATGTAGCACACGACCCGTCAATTCCTTCGTGTAGCAGAGGTGCCAATGCTTTTTGATGTGTCAGCTAATTGACTTGTTTCGCACGTTGATCGATACATACATGGTTGCGTTGCAAAGGCTGCATTGTAGGTTATCGCGCCAAGAAAACATGTTTCGTTTTGTGTTTACGCGTTTGTTCGCGCCCTGAAACGACAGAACCCCTGGTAAGCGTGGTTTTTGGTACCGGCCGCGTGTCAGCGTTTCCCACTTATAACAAACTGTATATGTACGAATGGAGATCATGGCACGCTCCATCTACAAATCCATCATCATACATTGTTTACGATGCGCGTGAGTCTGTCCATGCCTCTGGTGTGACGAACTTGTGCGACAAAATCGCTTAGCTTACCCCTTTCGTTCATGATCATAGCACCTGCACAGTGCAACAACACACGCACGCACACACACACACAGAGTGATGGCAAGCGCAACAATCGCAATCCACCAAACTAGGATGTCGGATCTACCAGTGTTTACTTGTGGCCCAAAGTCGTTTCGCCCCATGCTGAGGCGTGGACTTTGTTTGACAGTCTAGATGTAAATGGTGATCATACCATTAGCGTGGAGGACGAAGTCTCTTGGGGGTCAGCAGGGGCAAAAAGCCCTTGGCTTCAGCAGATATTCACACTCCAATTTGCATGGAACAACATGTCAGCATGTCAGCATGTCAGCATGCCAACATGTCAAGATGTCAACATGTGAACATGTGAACATGTCAGCATGTCAACATGTCAACATGTCAACATGTCAACATGTGAACATGCCAACATGTCAACATGTCAACATCATCATCATCATCATCATCATCATCATCATCATCATCATCATCATCATTATCATTATCATCATCATCATCATCACCACCACAACCACCATCATCATCATGAGCACCATCATCATCATCATCATCATCACCATCATCATCATCATCATCACCGCCAGCACCGTCACACCGTCACATCACCGCCAGCACCGTCACACCGTCACACCGTCACACCGTCACACCACCACCACCACCACCACCACCAGCAGCAGCAGCAGCAGCAGCACCAGCACCAGCACCAGCACCAGCACCAGCATCATCATCATCATCATCATCATCATCAAGTCATTTGCGTTACATTTGCCAACTACAAGGTGGATATGGCGGCATGGCATGCGCTGCCAAGTTTTCAGGAGTTCTCCGAGCGGTGCATGCAACTTCATGGGCCTGCACGCTCTGTCGACCTGTGCCCTGGGACGGGCTTGGGATGGGCCCACGCACCATGAAAGATGGAATTTGGATGAACTTTGGTGTGACCCGAGCGATATTGAAAATTTCAGGGTGAGATAGGGAAAGTATCAACTTACATTGGATCAAACGTGCTGTGTTTTGACGCTATGTTAAGACGCCGGTTTAGGATTTGGTTTTGAGCGCGCCAATTTGACCAATCTGACCTCGTGTGATGAACCTGGCGGTTAGTTCTGTCTAGCTTCCGGGGCCATCATCAAGGTCATTCAGGTAAACTTGGTAATAGATACTTTGACCGCGAATTCGAGACGCTTGAATTATATGAGTGTTCGCAAATAGTTGTGCAACACACATAGGTACAACTATCATGTGCACATGTGTGTATATATATATAATATATACACTATATATACATATACACGTATATATATATCACTCACATATATGTATGTGTGTATATATATATATGTATACCATGTCGAATATCATATGGGATTTCTATCTACGTCACATTTCAAGATCTCCTTCACGGCCCTGTTCGTTGTGCCGTGCGCTCCATGCAACATGGCCAGGTATGCTCTGAAAAAGGAACTCCGCATGTTGGAGGAGAATACGTCCTCGATGAATCAGCAACTTACAGAGGTTTTAGACCATTACCTTGGTCGTCTCACGCGAAAGAGGCGCGCGAACGGACATCAATGGGGAATGCCCTGTGGATTTCTGGTGGATGGCCCACACTTACGACCAGTCCACCAAAGCAATGCTGAAGAAAACCTGGTTGACAGAGCCATTTGTGACGCCAAACCAAGGGACCTCGGTCTTGGGGAATGTCTTTATCGGGAAGACTTCAGGTGTTTCAGATGTCATTCTTTCGTGACGAAAAGTATTTTCCTTGGCTTTTGATTTCCCGAATGCTCGCCCCGACATGGTTCGCACAGGCCTGAGAAAGATAAAGCAAAGCTCTTGTCTGACGAAGATGACTCAGGGATCTTTCCAACCTAACAGCACCAGTCGCCGCAGGTGGGACACGGCACTTGCAGGAACCACTGATGTGGCTGCCATTGTGGGGCGATGAAAAAGAAACCATTGGCTAAAAAGAGTTTGCAAAGACCACGACGTTTGCTGGCCATCTTCACAGAAAGACAACGAACAACTCTTTGAGTCAGTTTGAACCCTTAAAAACGTAGGAACATCTAGATTTCTGGAATATGATATACATATATATATATATAATACATCTAACTATGCGGATTATACATGTATGAATATGTAATTTGTGTATATATAAGTATATATATATACATATATATATACACATTTATATTTACACATAAAATCATATGTATATTTATAGAATCATGTGGTCACAGAGCGTTTCAGCTGACAGATATGCCAAGATGATCTCCCCAATTTTTTCTGGACAAGCCGTGCCCTTCTGGGCTGGGTCGTGGGTTCCAGCCTGCGCAGATCCGCAAAGCACAACAAAAACTTCAGGAGAAGTCAGCTCTGAAGCAGTCTGACAAGGATGTAATGAATTACATTATATATAATTTATATACATGATTTGTTGGACTTCAGCCATTAGAACCTTCAGTACACTGGATTTTGATGCGGAATGGATTCAGTCCTCCATTTTGGATGGTTTTTTGAGCCTCAAACTTTGAGGCTTGTCTTGACTAGTTCAATTCAGGTGATGGCAGATGTGATGGCAGCATCCCCAAGACATATGAACGTATTTGCCGGACCCCTCGCGGAGATTAGAGATGCTTGTCCGATGCAAAAAACGGCTGCTTCAGAGGCTCTCCAAACGCTGAGATCGACGTACTTGTCGGGAGAACATCAACCCAGTTGTAGGAGCTTGGAAGAGTTCATTCTATATTTTTTAATTAGCAGCAGCAGCAGTTCCCCAGTTTGGGCCTAGCGAAAAGTGCTCGAGCAAATCTTGGCATTCTTTATACATGTTCATCGAATGTTCCTCCCAACATTTCACACGCAGTGATTGTCCAAGACAAACTCCGCTTCAGCCTGGCACTGACAAGGGAGCATTGAGTTGCAATGACTTGCTTTGTCATCGTGTTCATCGTTTTTGCCAAGCAGGTAGCATGATTGATCCTGCCAGCGCCACAACTTGTAGAGACGTCTCTGCCGTTTTAGTCGCACCCTTTGGATCCAAGGATGCTAGGATTGCGACAGGTCAGAGATCGCCGCAGAATCCATAGAAACGGTCTCGGCTGTTTCAGCATGACAGATTCTCAACCCCAATACATCAAGGGAAGAGCTGCATACAGGATCAGTTTTGTAAGTAATTTTGCATCCGCTCCGTGTCAAATGTTTGCAACACTTGGCAGTTGGACCCAATATCTTTGGAGAATCTGGGAAAATAAAACTAGTGGTTTATATTTTGGGCATGGATCTACAATGTAGCAATATAATTCCAGCTGCTTATGGGATTTCCATGGATTACCCATTTTTGTCATCATTATTCCCATTATATTATATTTGACTATCATGATAATCTTCACATTGGCATGTCCGAGCACTACATCTGCCTGGCGAGGCTTGGTGATGAGGTTTGGTTGGCAGGAAACTACCCTTGAATACCTTGTATATTGAAAGTATATTGTTTTAAATAGTCGGGGCCCCTGGACTATTCTTTTTATACCCTTTGACAGTCAGGGTCATGTATAGTAGACATATGTAGACATTCATGTCGATTGGGTCTTCGCTGCGACTCGGCGACTATTCTGGCTCTGATTCGGTGTCACTGAAGCACCAGGTCCGCCCGGCATGTTTTGTGAATTGGCAAGAGGCGAACAAAATGACAATCAAGTGGTTCTGTTTTGGGCTTTCGAAGTTGCACGTTGAAACATTTGGAGCTGATATTCAATTAATTTCAATTGTGATCTTTCCAGCTTCAACCCTGGCTTTACAACTGCTGTCCTTCCCAAAGTCAATAGAATGAATGTGCTTCAAATCTGCTGGGTCCTGGGTGACAGATGCACCAGTACTGAAATGGCCGATCCTTGGAGACATCGCAGGAGTGGATCCAAAGGATTCCTCACCGGGGTCGAATAGCTGGTGCAGGTGCCATTTTTTGATGGAGATGTTTGTGAATGGTGATGGATGTGGCATAGGAATCGATGATGGACTTCCGGAAGGATTTCCTCATTGTGATGTTGATATCAGCCGAAAGCCTCCAATTCGTCATGCGGTCATCAAAGCACAGCATCTGGTCCTTTAGACATTTAGGGGCAGCTTAGCCGGGGGTTGCTTGCTTGCAGTCGTGGGTGAATGACATGAGTCTGAGATTGAAACAGCAACATCTATGATGTGCGTTTTTGGATGCATTTGGGTGATCATGTTGTCCAATCGGATTTGGATTCTCGTGCATAGGCTTTCCAAACAATAGAAGACCTTCAATCCGTAAAGGCCGTCGAGTGACAGTAAGTCGGATAGGCTTGACTGACTACTCAGTCTAGTAGCTCATCGTGTAATTTAGTTATAATATAAATATTATGAGAAAATTCCACCTGATCATGCCTGCCTTTCATCTCCAGGTTCACTTTCATGCCGCTGCACCCTGGCACAGGGTGCCCTTGTTAGCCTAAGGAAAAGGCCGTCGCTTGCTGCACGCCACATTGCAACTGTTGATGGTAAGCGGAGCTGCCTGATCGAGGCGGCCTTCGCTCCGCAGCTGCTGGCTGCGCGAAAGCTGGGCATCTACGGTGGTGCTCAGCCCAGGCCCTGCCGGCGATTGGCTGACGAAACTTGCACTACAGCCCTGATGAGCTCTATGGCCTCAACCATGGGATCCGATGGCAAGCTTGAGATCGACCGATATGATCCTCAGTTTGCCGGCGAAGCGGAACTCCTACAGGAGTACGTTGTCGGGGCTTGGGATTTGCTTTATGGAAGAGAAGGGCATGCAAGACGCCTTACAATGTGCTACCCCGCTTCACCTTCGAGCACAGCTGAGCGGAACAGCTTATGAAGCTGTGCGGAAGCTGGACCACTCCAAGCTGAGAACCAAGGATGAGAATGGCAAGGCGACTGATGAGGGCATGAAGCTGTTGTTGAAATGCCTTCAAGATAGCCTTGCACAAGAAGCACCTGTGAGGACGCAAGAACTCTTCCTGGAATACTTCTGCAGCCCTCAGGTTTGGCGGAAAAATCTTGAATCTATGGCCCAGCACATCATCAGACGTGAACTGGCCTTTGCAAAGCTGCGTGAATCCTCAACCGAAACACAGCCGAGTGACAACCCCAAGTGCATGCTGCTCCTGATCTTCTCCGGCCTGGACCTGAAGGAGCAACAAGGAATCTTAGCTTCATTTAGCTTCAGTGAATAATGAGTATGACTACAAGAAGATTTCCCATGCACTTCGGATTCAATTTCCGAGCGCAGCCTCAACCAGACCTGTGGTCAGACGTGACTACCTGGGAGCAGCCCGTGGCGATGAGGAAGCGTTTGCCGAGGAGGAGATTGATGAGAATGACATGGCTGGAGATGACACCTATATGCTGCGTACTCCGATGATGAAGCTTTGGATCTCATGGGAGATTTGGCCCCTGAGGACCTTGAAGATGAAGAGGTGGCTGACGCCTTTGCCACCATTGCCGAACACCGTGGACAGCAGTGCAAGAAGCGCTTCATCAAGAGGCCTCCAACTTCGAGCAGTTCCAATCCTAGCCAGCAGAGCTTTCCTTTCAAAGCCCAAGGTGACCTGACGTTTGACCAACGTACCAAAGACCAACGGCGCGCTGCTGTGAGCTTTTTGAAGTCCGTCACTCAGCGCACTGCTTGTGGCATGAAGGGACATTGGGTTGGAAAGCCCCATGCCAAGAAGTCATCCAGCCCAAAGAAGAGCAGCTCAGCGTTCTTTGTGCTCTCAGACCGTATTGAGAGTGACGGTGACGATGAGCGCCAGATTCAGTCCAACAAAGTTGTTGTGGGTTCCAAGACTCTTGTGGATGTCAAGGCCCTTGACACGTTTGCAGTTTTTGACCCCAACGAGGTTTCTGCCTATGCCAAGGTCCCTGACCACTTTGCAGATTCTGACCTCACTGAGGTTCCTGAGTATGACAAAGCTGCCAAGTATGACATGTTTGCAACGAATGCCAAGGTTTCTGCAGAGATCTTTGACCCTGCAGGTCTCTATGGCGACCCCAACGATGGTCGTAATGGTTGAACTTTTCCCTTGAATGTCGTGGCCAAGACCCACGATGCACTGATGGCACTCCGGGCTCCAGTTCTGTGGGAACACTCCACGTACCATGGAGGTGATGAGAAACAGTTTCACCGTGGCGCCAATGGCCACACCCGCCACATCACATGCAAGGAATGTGGCAAGAATGGGATAGTTGGAAGGCGATGCGAAGCCGTCCAGATGTGGTCCTATACTTGGTTCAGGTGGGTGCACAAAAGTTTGGCTCTGGTGCGCGTTCACGAGCACTTGCAGCTCGAGTTGCAGGCTGACCACCCGCTCGCTTGAGGACCAAAGACCTATGACCTTGACTCCAACGAGACCCTTGAGGAGGTCTATGGCATCCCCTGGCGGATATGATGAGGATCGATGGAGCTTGATTCCTGGAGGTGCTTCACCTACACCTTCAGCTGAGACTGCGAGGTCATCAACTTAGGGCAAACGAATGGTTGCAAAGATTGTCCACAGCAATCAGGCGACTGCATTCTTTTATGGCGTGAAGTTTGCAGGACCCCTACGAAGATCTTCCACAATTTCCTGACCTGGCTGACACCGATATGTCAGTCATGCAGCCGCTGCCTCAAGACATGGATGTTTTTGCTGATGGATCTTTTGCTGGCAGATCGTGTTGCGAGGTTGCCTCCTATGCCACTCCTGAGTATGTCAGCTATACTTGCCAGGTGATGCACATGGCCTTGAACAACAAGCCGATGGCCCCAGAGATCTACAGATTTGCGGCATACTTATATGCCCGCCTGAAGCTGGTCAACCTTGCTTCCATGCGACTCTTGAAGTTGATTGACATGGAACCAGCTCAACTTCTTGGGAAACAAACTCAAGATCCTGGCCAGATGGAAACAACAAGGAATCTCCAGATCCCTCTTCAGCACGACCCCCAAGATCTTCAAAACGTCTCCATCCACTACTGCGATGTCATGATGGTTGAATCAGCTGATGCCACCAAGCCCAAAGACCATCCAACCATGCAAGAACTTCAAGCAGTTGAGGATGAAAATGGACTTGGACTTGACGATGACCCTCAACTGAACGATCCCGATATCAGCATCAACTATGCTCTCACTGACTCGGACTTGCCTGGACTTGCAATCCTTGACAGTGGCTGCGCCCAGGCGATGCATGGGTCTGAATGGGCAACTTCCCTTCGAACAAGAGCTCTCGGGTGTGGACTTGTGCCCCTCACGAAGGAGAAACTCCAGCGTTTTCGTGGAGTTGGTGGTGAGGCCATTTCCATGGTCGTGAAGATGTTCCCTGTGGGAATTGGCGAATGACATGGAGAACTTTACTCAGCAGAGACACCTGGATCTACGCCTTTGCTCTGCTCGAGGCCCTTCATGCAACATCTGGGAACAGTATGGAACAGTCATTGACTTGTCCAAGAGCAAAGTGTCCTGCAAGGCCCTGGATGTCATGGACGTGCCTTTGATCGGAACATCCAGGGGTCACGTGGCAGTTAGCCTTTTGGACTTTGGAGACTGCGCCGACTTAGATTTTCGTCGGTTCAAGAAGGACGACAAGATCAATGCCGAGACAGCTCTGGTCTATGAAACCCAGCGAGCACACAGCCCAGAAGCTGATGGATCACCGTCCAACTTCTCCTTGCCCTCTGATGCTGTTGACAGCGATGTTGGACACGGCCATCTCTATGCCGACGGGTGTGAGTACACACTCATGGACGAATTGGACTTGCTTCGTCCTCCGCCTGACTGGCATCCTGATGATGAGAAGATCCATGAGGGCATGGTGTACGCAGATGATGACCGTTTTTGGTCAATGGCCAATGGTTTCTGAAGGTGGTTTTGTCGTCAGGTCCACCACCAACAAGAAGAGCAAGAAGCTTGAAACCATGAACAAGCTGCTGGACTCTGATGATCTCATGAAGTCCAGGACTCCCCATGGCAAGACAAAGCCCAAAGTTGCTCATCGCCCGCCGGTTGGCAAAGTTTGGATCAAGCAAATTTTTGCTGGGAAATTGGGGCGCACTTTGGGAGCCGTGCTGTTTGGAATGATGGTGGGTTGCCCAATCGACTCTTCAAGCTCAGCCTGGGATGCAACAGAACCCACAGCACTGGCACGAGTTCACAAAGACATGGCTGCCGAGGATCCTTACCTTACTCTGATCACCCATCCTTGCGGACCTTAGGGAAGTTGGTCGAAGTTCAACATGGCCAAAGGAGGACAAGCTGAAGCCACTGTACTGTCCCTCCATGAAAACTCAAGGCCAATCCTCTCCCTGGTGAACAAGGTGATCAGGACCGTGTCAAAGCCAAAAGACATGTGTTTGTTGAGCAGCCCTAAGGTTCTGACAGCATCGAAGAGCCCGAGATGAGCCATGTGCGAGCTCTCATCGAAGATTGCTCACTGTTTGCCTTCAAAGTTGATGGCTGTCAGGTTGGTTACTATGGTAAAGAGTCCAAGCTGCCCAACTACAAGCCTAGCAACTACGTGCACTTCAATGGTTGCTGCCGAATCAGTTTTTGCCGACTGCAAGTGCAACTGTTTGCAACAGCAACCACTTGAAGGCAGCAACAAGTATGGCCCTCGTACTGCTCAAGCTGCTGAATGGCCGAAGCAACTTGATCACATGGTTTCGGAATGTGCCATCCAGCAGGCCCACATTGAGCAGACCATTGTCCACTAGGCCATGACTGAGTATGAGGATGCGTTCCCGACAAGACCTGCTTCAACTCCAGCAGGTGCATTGCCAAAACGACGAGGACGGGTGTCAACTCTGACTGGACAATTTCATGGTCCTCCAGTCTATCTACGTGCAGACGCCATTGGTGAAGGTCCACTTCAACATCAACCTCAAACACCTGGCGAGCTGGATGCTGATGAGCAAGACTCCCGTGCAGACCCCATTCTCAACCAGATTGAAAGTCAGCGACGTCAAGATTGGCTGCAGATTGACCCTGAGATCAGAAAGATCGTCCGAGATCTTCCTGTCAACTTTGGTCACCCGACTTCGGTGACACTGCAGCGAATCCTGAGAAGGCAAGGTGCCAAGCCTGAAGCTATCCGTGCTGCTGGACTTTTGGCATGCGATAGTTGCGGTGAATTCATCAGAAGGAAGCGACCCAGACCTGTGAGGCTTCCCAACCAATACGAGTTCAACCGCCATCTCATGATGGACACCTTCTATGCCAAGGACATCAGAGGAGTCACCTATGGATTTTTGAGCATAATAGACGATGCAACCAATTTCCAAGTTGTTGCGTGCGTTGGTGAACTCCAAGGACCTCCAGCTTCACGTGCAGTACTCCGACATTTTACCACTTCATGGTCCAGCTGAGCCGGCTTGCCTCATTCAGTTTAAGTTGACTGTGTTAAGGAGTACATGGCAATCTTTGCAGATCACCTGAAGCAGCTTGGAGTTGAACAAGAAGTGATGCCCTTGGACGCACCATGGAAGGGTGGAAAATGCGAGAAAGCTGGTGATCTATGGAAGACCCTTTGGTCAAAGGTCATCAACAAGTCTCAGATCAACGGCATCGACGATGTCATGCTTGCGGCCTCCATAGTCACTCAAACCAGAAATGCTTTTCCTCGCACCAATGGCTACAGCCCACTTCAATGGGTTCTTGGCGTTCCTGACCTTCGCCTTCCTGGTTCCTTGCTCAGTGAATCCGAGTCCCAAAGACTCGAAGTGCTTGAAGCTGCAGAAGATCCAACAAGCCAAATGGCGCAGACCCTCAACATCAGGGAGAGTGCAAAAGTGGCACAGGTCAGAATGGACACTGATGCCCGAGTTCGCCGAGCACTTTTACGACAAAGCACCCCTGTGAGAGGTCCTTACCCAGTTGGATCCTATGTCTACTTCTTCAAGCTGCAACAACAGCCTGGCACCTCACGCCAGTACCGCTGGTTTGGTCCTGCGAGGGTGATTGGCATCGAGCTCAGAAATCCCAGAAGGCTCTAAGGTGATGATGCTCCAACCGAAGGTGGTGCACCTCACTCTTATTGGGTATGGCCCATCTGTCGTCCTCACCACAGGCGAGCAGATGAGATTTGCCAGCGAAGATGAGTTGCTGGCTGCACATTGCGTTCCACACTATGCAGTGGCCAACCTTCAACTTCGAGGAGCCAAATCTTTTATTGATGCCAGAATTCTTGGATTTCAACCACGGCAAGATCAACAATCATCATCAGCAAGCAAGCCACCAACCACTTCACCTTCCATCAACCCACAACCAACTTCACAACAACATCAACAACCAGCACAAACACTTGCTCCAGTTCCTGAAGATGCCGCTTTGATGACATGGACTCGGAGGATGAACTTGACCGTGATGTTGAACGTTTGGGTCAAGCACAAGCTGCTCAAGTTCCACATTATCCCCAAGTTCCTCTTGGTGCACAAGTTCCATGTCTTGCTTCTCCACTACCAGGTGCTGGACACCAAAGACAAATCACTGTGGCAGAGCCTGAGCCACAACCAGCGAACATGCCAACTCCAAGGGCTCCACAGCCTGCCCCTGGAACGCCCTTGCAGACAGCAATGCAGCAGCCTGATCGGCTTGGGCCCTATGTTGCGGATGACGCCCCATGGAATGACTACTGCCCTGGGCTTTGAGGCGACCCTTCAACGACTCCGTCTCAATGGACTTAGAGACGATGATGATGCTATGGACATCGATGAGGACAACTTTGAAGAGCAGTTCGCTCCTCACACAGCCTTCATGACAGGAAAAGCTGTGTGCTCAAAAATCAACCTGAAGAACCTGAGCGAGAAGGATTTGTCCCTCTTTCAGGCATCGATGCAGAAGGAATGGTTGTCATGGCAGAAGTTTCAAGCAGTACAAGAGCTGTCAGAGGAAGAAGTCAAGCCCTTCCTGGCGACACCAAGATCGTTGGCACTCGCTGGGCCCACACAGACGAAAACAGCAAACCAAGGCTGATAGCCTACCACATGGCCAAGAAGACCGACAAGACGAAAGAGGAAGTGGACAAAGAATACCCTTGTGAAGCAAAATCAAGATTGGTAGTCCAAGGATGCCAAGAAGATGAGACCAACATACGGTCTGATTCTCCAACTTGCTCCTTGCTCGCCTTCAACCTGGTCTGCACATTGGCAGCTTTGTTTTGTTGGGTGATTGCCGCCTTTGATGCCAGCACTGCCAATTTGCAAAGCAGTGGAATCAATCGACTTTTGATCCCGCGCTGCCCGAGACCTCCACCTCCTGGTGTTCATCCCATGACTCTTCAGGGCCCGTGGCAGCATACATGGGACAAAAGATGCAGGCAGAAGGTGGATGAAGCGTCTACGTGATGCTACCGACTGTGGATGGATTGCATCCAAAGCGCTATTCTTCCTCTACGATGGAGGAGTGCTTATTGGTGTCATGGCCAGCCACGTTGATGATTTGATCACTTGTGGCGCTGGAGAAAAGCATGAGAAGTCTATGAAAGACCTCACCAACACGCTGCATCTCAAGAAGAAGTCTGGTGAATTTCGTTTTTATGGCAAGAACCTCGTGCAGCCCGAGGACAAGTCCATCTCCCTTGAACAGGTGGACGCTATTGAGGGTTTAGAGTACCAGGTCTTGGACAAGCACCGCAGAAAGTTTCCCAACCTGCCGTTGGCTGAGCAGGAGAACAGTGACTCTCGAGCTTTGATTGGAAGCACTGGATGGGTTGTCCGACAAACCCGACCAGATATCATGGTCAATGTCAGCATTGTCAGCCAGAGCATTGGCAATCCCACCATCCGTGATGTGATCGAGTTGAACACAGCGGTGAAGATGTTGAAGGATAGTGCTGATGCGAAATGGTGTTTCAAAGCCTCTGGAATCACGGTTGAGAATTGCGTGGTCCTCATGCGCGCAGACTCCAGTTTCGCCAATACTGGAGGATTCAAATCTCAGTGCGGCTACATCATTGGCCTGACCTTGCACTCCATCACTGAAGGCAAAGATACCCCGATCATTGTGATTGAGGCCAATTCTTCATCTATCAAGAGGGTATGCCGTAGCACTTTAGCTGCTAAGGCCAACGCCTACCTTGCAGCTGAGTTTGCCTTGAAGCCCGTCATTGGCTTCACAGATGCGAAGAGCCTGGAAAGCACCATTACGAAAGATGCTGGACAGCCGTCCGACAAACGTGTGAAGATCCTTGTTGCCCAAGTACGTGAGATGATGGAAGGAGTGTGTGCCACTCACTGGCTTGATACAAGCCAGATGCTTGCGGATGTTGTGACCAAGCTGGGGTGCGAAAGAGAACCTTTGCCGCGAGCCTTAGCTGATGGATTCTGGCGAATTGCGCCGTCAGAAGAAGCACTGGGGAAGAAGATGGCCATTCGAGCTGGCCGACGACAGCGAAAGAGCAGCATAGGGATGGGAGCAGCATGAGTCCTTCACCTGAAGACGGGTGAGAAAATTCCACCTGATCATGCCTGCCTTTCATCTCCAGGTTCACTTTCATGCCGCTGCACCCTGGCACAGGGCGCCCTTGTTAGCCCAAGGAAAAGGCCGTCGCTTGTTGCACGCCACATTGCAACTTTTGATATTATATATATATATCATAATAATCATATAAATAAATAAATAAATATATATATATATATATATAAATGCAATATATATATACACATATTGTTGCTACATTGTTTTCCTGCATGCCCTTGTTTTCATCTCCTGTTCCGCAGCCCTCCCTGATGGCCACAGGTCATGCTGCGTGCAGCGTGCCAACGTTTTCCAAGCAGGCACCGTTGGTGTTCACAGGTCTTGCAGATCCCCAAACTGCGGTATGGTTCCCTATGGTTCCCTGATGTCCCCACGGTCAGCGAGAGGAGGTTTGGAGTCTCCAAATTGGAGAAAAAACACACATTTGTGACAGGCAACATTGCTTTTGACTGCTGTTGTGTTCATCAACATATGCTCTTGGACCCTGATGCGCTGGAAACGGCCTCGCTTGTGCCCGTGCATTTGTCTCGCTTGTGCCCGGGTAACCCCTTTCCACTCGAGCTACTGTCCCCTAACAGTAGACCCCAAATGGTTGTTTTCTTGTTTTTCCATGTCCCTGTTGCCTGTGTGCATTATGTTGCTGCATGCCTCCATGTCCCTCCCAATCCCCCATGGTCCCCAAGCCCCTCCCGTATCCCTGCTGGTCCCGAATTTCCCCTTCCCTATGTCGCCTAAAATTAGACCCTACATGGTTGTTTTTCTACATGAAGGAATGTTGCCTGGCATGCCCCCATGTCCCTCCCTAATCCCCCCCGGTCCCAAGTCCCCCGCATGTCCCCTGAAAGTAGACCCTAAACGGTTGTTTTTTCCACATAAAGGTATGTTTAGGTCTATCTGGGCGCAAGTGAGTCGTTTCTTTGGGCGCAAGTGACCGGAAGAATGAAAGCGAGATACCCTCCCGCGTGGGTATCCCTGGGTCCCAGGTGTCAAAACCCCTGGCAACGCACACGACAAAAGGCCAGCAGGGTGGATAGGGCCTGGGCTCCCATGGAAACCGTTGAAGCTTGGGAGCAAGTGCCGCTGCGTAGCTGGCAGAATCTGCTTGGGAGGATATTTTTTCTTCGTCTTGACAGCCGTATCATGTAATCTACAATGATTTGGGAAGGAATACCCACATCCTTCGGTGGGGTTCTTGTTTTGCCGTCTTGAATCCTGCCGCTTCTTTCTCGTCCTCCCAACTCCTCCCCCTCCATTCTGTCAAACTTATATCTCTAGTAACATTATGCCTGTGATTGCTTATCTGATTCTGCCCTAACTTGTCCCTATAGCTTATCTCTGTGATGACTTCTCCCTGTCACAACTTATCTCTATACCAAGCTTGTCTCTACCAAACTTACCACTCTCAAGCTGATCTCTGCACAGTGAAGACTTGAGCATTGGAGTGCGCCCGGCCCTTAGCATTTAAAGATTAATCTATGTTAATCTCAGTGAAATAGAATAGTTTATATCATTTATATCATTTATATCATTTACATCATTTATCGAAGGAAGTTTAGAAGTCAAACTTCCGACAATATGGACAGATGAAAAGCAGAGCAGGGAAGAGGCAGAGAGAAGAGGAAGATTAGAAGAAAGAAGAGTAGAAGAGAAAGAGTAA